>LKMJ01001791.1_pt1 | contig 19308 bp, 20 predicted proteins | sample 643391 | NCBI WGS metagenome assembly LKMJ01 (sample SAMN04112250, study PRJNA286221) | soda lake metagenome | biome: soda lake; feature: Kulunda Steppe; material: water; isolation source: sample PL-Br10 brine of Picturesque Lake | place: Russia: Kulunda steppe | collected 2010-07 | reverse complement strand
CGGAAGGTGCGACGGCAGGCATCGGGGCTTGTGGACAGCCCGACCGTGACCCACCCGACCGTTCGAGGCTACCCTGCCGATGGTCAGGTGGGAGTATCTGATTAAACCACGGGAAGAAGCCTCGGGGCTTGACCCCGAGGCGGTTCACGTGTGATGAGAGACTGGCCATAGTATCTATAATAGAATACTTCAGCTTTATATATAAAGTAGATATATACATATCAATAAATCAAACTATCCTGGAAATAAGTCATAGCAATCGCGACAGCGTGTCCGGAGTCTCGTCCGTTTGGACACGGACGTCGTACATCGGTCGCTACCGATCGATTCTCATGCCGCCGCTGTTGACCTATTTGATTTTCTGCTATATCAAATATCAAATCGAGAACTGTTTCGATTACCAACGGCGAGCACAGGGACTACCAAATGTGCCACCGCTATGGGCAAATTCACGATCCGAAAGATCATCCATCTAGCCGTACTGTCAGCCTTACCTGTAATATATTTATTAAGTAAATAATATTTATGTCTGTGTGGCCATCTCTACCAAGCATGGAAGACACGAGTAGTGATTCAGACACGCATGGCTATCCGAACCTCTCGAGCGACGAATTATTCCATATCCTTTCCGCTGCGAATCGGCGGACCGTACTGTTTCATCTCCGCCAACACAGGGCAGCAACGCTCGATGAACTGCTCGACGTGCTCACAGAGGTTGGGACGGACGACACTGACAAAGTCGACCGAGAACGCGTGCATTCGTCATTGCTCCACAGCCATCTTCCGAAACTCGAAGATTACGGGCTTGTAACGCACAACCAGAACGAGCAGATCGTTGAGTCGACGAGTCTTCACGGCAACATCGGTGAGTGGCTCGATCTTGCAGTCCGAAATCAGATTCAGTTCGAGAACGCGACCGACACACGCGGCCGGTCCGACGAGGGGATCCAAGTGTTGCTCGTCGATGACGAGCCAGGCTTGCCCGAAACCATCGGGGCCTACATCGAGCGTGAGGCCGATGATATAGCGGTTACGACCGCGATGAGTACCCCCGAGGCGGTGACGACACTCGAGAAAAAGTCGTTCGATTGCATCGTAAGCGACTATCAGATGCCAGCCATTAGCGGTCTTGACTTCTTGAAGGTCGTCCGCCAGGAAGACGCAGATATTCCGTTCATCGTCTTTACTGCCAAAGGGAGTGAGACGATCGCCAGCCAAGCGATTGCGACTGGTGTTACCGACTATGTTCAGAAGGGGCCGGACACCAAACAGTTCGACGAGTTGATCGACCGGATTCATAACGCCGTCAACAAGACCTGAACCCATCGCGTATGCGGTCTAAGCGCACTGTCCTGCTTAGTTCGGTGAGAGCAGTCTCGTCGAACAGCTAGTATTCCATAGCCGACACTGAACACTGAAGATGCACCCCAGAAACGCGTCGGAAGGACACGACGGACAGCTGGGCTCTGCTCACAGTGTCACTGATACCCGCTTATTCGAGAGACGTATGCAAAACAGCTACAACGACACCACCAGCGAGGACCTCGCACGGGGCGTGATCGACTATTTCCAGAACGCGCTCAGAATCATCCAGCACACGGTACTTGGACACCCCCTCGAAAACGCCGTCATGCAACACTGAACCAATGGCTGAGATCCAACCGGAGTACGAGCGGTTGACCGAACGCATCACGGATGCGTACTGTGCGGTCGATTCCGAGTGGCGAATTACGTACTGGAACAAATCGATGGCAGCGTGGACAGACACACCGGCAACGGCCGTCAAAGACGAGCTTCTATGGGATGCTGTCCCAGCGTTTCGTGGATCAGCAGTCGAGTCCCACTGTCGTGAGGCGATGGCAACACAGGAATCACGTACGTTCGAAACACTGCCCTGTGACCCATTCGAGCACTGGATGGAAGTGAATATCTACGCCGACGAGGACGGACTGTCGATCATCTCCCGTGAAATCACCGAGCGGAAGATCCGTGATGAGGAGTTCGAACTCGCGGAAACGCTGTTCGAGAACGCACAGGATGCGCTTTTTCTCATCGATGTCGATACAAACGAAGATGAGTTCCGACTTGAGCGAGTAAACCCTGCCTACGAAAACCTAACCGGGCTCGCAAACGATGAACTCCGCGGGCGGCGACTCGAAGACGTTTTTGGAGACAGAGAGGGGGGTGAAATTCTCGAGCGCTACCGGAAGTGCGTCTCCCAGCGTGAACCGCTTAAATACGAAGAACTGCTCTCAGTCCCCAGCGAGAGATCTTACTGGGAGACACGGATCGCGCCGGTGATTGTCGACGGCGACATCAAAAAGCTTGTCGGAGCGGCACGTAATATCACCGGGCGTAAAGAGCACGATCGCCAGTACGAAGCGATATTCAACCAGACCTACGAGTTCATAGGGCTACTGGACCCCGATGGGACATTACTGGAGGCTAACGACTCCGCGCTGGAATTCGGGAGTCTCGACCGCGAAACGGTAGTGGGTAACCCGGTCTGGGACGCTGACTGGTGGCAGATAAGTGATGATACCCAGAAACAGCTGAAAGACGCCATCGAGGTGGCAGCCGTCGGTGAGTTCGTTCGCTACGATGTCACGGTACAAGGGGGCGACGAAACTGCTATCATCGACTTCTCTATTCGGCCAATCACCGACGAACAGGGCGAGGTTACGCTGCTCATAGCCGAGGGGAGAGATATCACGACACACAAACAGCGTGCACAGGAACTGGACCAGAAACGGGAGTTTCTCAAGCAGATCCAAGCGGTCGCAGATATCGGTGGCTGGGAGGTCGAGTTCAGTTCGGAAACGATGCGATGGACAGAGGAAGTGTATCGTATCCACGAACTGCCGTTGGACCACGAGGTAACCGTCAAAGAGGGAATTTCGTTCTACCATCCTCGAGATAGAGCGACGATCGAGGAAGCGTTCGAGCGACTGCGGACTGCGGGGGAGGGCTACGATCTGGAGTTGCAAATTCTTACGAACACCGACAAGCAACGCTGGGTTCGCACGCTGGGAACGCCGTGGTACGACGACGATGGCACCCTGATCGGTGCTCGCGGGGCGTTCCAGGACATCACTGAGCGGAAAGAACGCGAACGGGAACTTCAGCGGACAAACACGCGTCTCGAGGAGTTCGCCTCCGTTGTGAGCCACGATCTCCGAAACCCACTCACCGTCGCACAGGTCGCGCTCGAACTCGGCCGCGAGAGCGGTTCAGCAGAGGACTTCGACCGCATCGAGGCGGCTCACAAGCGGATGAACGCGCTCATCGACGATCTGCTAACGCTTGCACGCAAAGGCCAGCAGGTCGAAGCGATCCGCCCAGTTACGCTCGATGCACTGATCGAGTCGGTCTGGGAGACGATTCCGACTGATGACGCGACCATCGACATCGGACTCGACGACTACTGCGTGGAGGGTGACGAGGCACGCCTGCGCCAGTTGGTCGAAAATCTCCTCTCGAATGCGGTGAGACACGGTGGCGATAACGTGACGATCCGAGTCGGCCTACTCGACGACGACCAGGGGTTCTATATCGCGGACGACGGCACAGGTATCCCCTCCGAAGTACGTGAACACATATTCGACCAGGGCTACTCGACGGCCGACGAGGGGAGTGGCTTCGGCCTCGCTATTGTCAGGGGAATCGCTGAGGCCCACGACTGGACGGTCGAAGCAACCGAAAGTACCGACGGCGGCGCTCGGTTCGAAGTGTACACCAGACAGCGCAGTTCAGTCTGAAGCGTAAGTGAATCGGAGAGGGGGAGTTCACGCGGACGCGACCAGTCGCTGGTGCTCTGGTTTCATACACCGGTCCTGGACGACACGTAGGCCGGCCGATTCCGCTCGAGCGACCGCCTCGTCGTCGTGAATGCCGAGTTGGAGCCAGATAACGTCAACGTCATCGCGCTCGAGCGTCTTGTCGACGATCCCTGCCACTTCGGGACTCGGCCGAAACACGTCGACGATGTCGATGTCTTCCTCGACATCCGAGAGCGAATCGTATGCGGGCCGTCCCAGGAGTTCGTCTGCGTTTGGATTGACTGGAATGACGTCGTACCCCTGTTTCTGAAGATAGTTCGGGATCTCGTGGGCAGCTTTTCCAGGTGTCGACGAACAGCCAACGACGGCGACTGTCTTCTTTCTGAGTACGTTTCGGACCTCGGCATCTGTCTCGATGGGCATACTATCTGTAGAACGGTGTGCGTCAAAAGGCCACTGTCGTTTCCAGCTACGGATTCCCCACACCAGAGTCGTCTCGACTTACTGGGACGAAGGAAACCTGCCTTGCTCTGGGAACGCCACACACAGGGCACAGAACAGCTGTCTCCGGCACTCGAGAGCGGTCGCTCGGTGATCTTCAGCTGAGGAGGGAGTGTGATGGAGTCGAGTCAGGTTCGTCGCCACCGTCGTCTGTCGGGGCGATTTCACCAGCAGACTCGACGTCTGATTCGGACTGGTCAGTTGTGCCGTCATCTGGAGAGTCCTGGTCGGTCTCGTCGGTCGCCGTGGGAGCTGCAGTTTCTTCCGACGGCGTGGAGTCGTCTGTCGGTTGCGAATCGGACGCCGTTTCGCTCCCGCCGGGCACCTCGTTGTCGACTACCGTCTCGTTCCCGACCGGCGTTTGATTGCTGGGGGTAGTTTCGGATTCTCGAGTGTCAACTGGTTCCGACGACTCGCCTGGATTGCTGTCTTCGGTCGGTTCAACGGTAGCGCCGTTCGTTTGGCTAATCGTGGAGTTGTGCTGAGAGGAGTCATCGACAGCCACCTCCGAGAACGAGGCACTGGTCGCAAACGTTCCCGAGACTGATTCGGTGTCGGTAAACACCGCGATCGTGCCCACTCCACCTGCGAACCCAGCCGTCGCAACGAGGAGACAGGCGATGGCGACAGCAAACGGCCGACTGGACATCATTCGGACCCCTCCGTACGGCTGTCTGTCGCCACTGGTTCAGTCGTCTCCGCCCATTCGAGTTCCGAGTCGATCGCCGTCGCTTGCGCTGCTGCAGTGTTCTCCAACCCTGCCGGCGCAGACTCGAGCGTGTTCACGTCATCGCCACTCGAGCCGCCGTCCGTCGCTGGCGTTGAATCGTCTGCTACCGTTGAGGCGGCTGGTTTCATCGTCGCCTGGTCGGCTTCGCCCGTCCCAAGACGTGTGGCCAGCAACAGCCCACCGGCAGCGAGCGCCGAGAGCGTTGTCACGAACGCGACCGAGATCGCCACTGTGGTCTGGAGCTCGAGGGCAACGTAAATCGTGTAAGGCGCAGCGAGTGCCAGAACGCCCGTCGAGAGTCGTAGGTCACTCGTGGTAATGGTGATCTCGCCGGTGGTCGCCGTGGCCGCAGGCGACGCCGTTTCGGCGCTGTCGCTGCTGTCGTCTTCAGTCGAGAGCTCATCAGTTCGGCCGGCACGGAACAGCGACCACAGCTCGGTCACGACAAGCAGCCCCATGGGGACGGCGACGAGCAGCACGAATCCGAGCGGCGTGCTCACGGCCTGGATTGCGTAGCCGAGGTATGGAATCGTCAGGACGACGACGCCCAGAACGTTCGCTCCGGGGACCAGACTTGCGTCCACGTTGCTGTTTGCATCTCCTTTCGTTTCGAAGGCAAGTCCGTCCCCGGCCGTTTCGACACCCACGACACGGTGTGTTACCGGTGTCTCTTCGGTGCCTCGAGTGAACGTGACCACGTCGTTCGTTTCGATCGTTGCGGGATCTCGGTCAGCGACGATCACTACGTCTCCGGGTTCGATCGCCGGAGACATGCTTCCGGAGAGTACGACGAAACTGTACTGTGCGCCGATCACACCCGGAATCGCGTAAATAACGAACGGGATAACGAGGGCGATTAAGAGGAGCAATCCAACTCCGTTTGCGATTTTTTTGTAATTCATTTATGTAGTCACCTCACAGAGGGCGTTACCCTCGGTGTCGATTGCCTCGAGGACGGTGAGGCTGTACGTGCCGTCAGCGATCACAAGCCCCGGACCAAACGGCTGTGAACAGCTGATGTGGAAGTCGCCGATGGTGGTTCCGTCGACGACGACGTCGAAATCAGGGCCACCCTTGATTCCGGGTGGATCGTGGAAGATCGCGGTGAACGTATTCCCCGGCTCGACGGTTCGCTCGAAGTCGTTCGTGGCCGGGCTCCGAACCAACTCCAGGATCACCTCGCTGTCTGGGCCATCGTACTCGAAGGTGGCCTGTGCGATACGGTCGCCATCCTGTCGGGGACAGCTGAGACACGTTGGCGGCTCGTCACACGGAGCCACGCCCGCGAAGGGATCGACGACGCTCTCCTCGTCGACGTGGCGACACTGTTCGGCGACCAGTTCGACGGTGAACGCGGTTGTCTCACCCGCCAGTGCGTCCGGAACATCGGCGGGTAGTTCCCACGCGAGCTCGAGGTCGATCGACGTTCCGGGTTCAGTACACCCCTCGAGTTGGGTGCCAGTGGCGAGCGACCGCGACACAGCTGTCAGGCTATCTGCAGCGAGCGTCGCACCATCCATACGGACATCCACCTCGAGTGCGTCCCCGAGCGGATCGCTGGCGGGTGGACAGACCGTCCGGAGCCAGAGTCGTGCGGGATTCGTCTCGATCGCCAACGAGATGGTGACTGTGTCACCTTCTCCACGATCGATTCCATCGAACGAAAACGAGAGTCGATCGTCGATGATCGAACACGCGTCGCAGTCGACGCCGATGGTGATTGTTCCGGCGGCGAGTGCGTTCGTGAACCGCCCGCGGTCGCTGAAGAACGCCGCAGTGCCGGCCCCAGCGATTGCGCCAGCGGTACCGATACCGCCGACCGCAGCGAGCACTCGCCGGCGGCTGAGCCGCACCCGATCCTGGCTCATAGACGACCTCCACACTGCTCTGTACTGACCGCGAGCTCGAACTCGAGCGATTCGCTTTGCCACTCGTTCGTGACGGAGTCATCGATTCGCCAGGCGAACCCTAGACAGAGTCGATCGCCCTCTGCGAGACAGTCTCCGATGCCGTTTCGAAGTCGGAGACCGTCAGTTCCCGGCCCGTACGTCCGGCCAAACTCAGCGAGCGTCATCTCGATTTCAGGAGCTGTGGGTATCGACCCCGTCCCGGCACAGCCGCCGATGCCGAACAGCCCAGTATCGTACCAGAGTGCGATATCGACGACCTCGCTAAGCTCGCCCGAGACTGCCGGGACCAGACGCACGCGTGCATCCATCTCCGCTGCGAGGAGCCCGAGCGCGATCGTCCCGCTATCTCCGGGCAGGACGTTCGACGCCGCGATCAGGGGCCCATCCGATGTCGCGTCGTAGCCGTCAACGTACGCGTCGGTGGGCGCGTCCCCGGTCTCGTTTGTGACCGGCGCTGCGTTCACCACGCGATCGTTGTAGGTACTGTACCAGGCGACGCGGAGCCGCGGTCCATCGTCATCCGTCTGAGCATACGTATAGTTCGTGTACTCCGGCGTGTTGCCCGTGACGGTCGTTCCCCGAAATCCAAGGGTCACGAGTCCAGCGGCACCGACGCCACCGAGTAGCTTCCGCCGAGTGAGAGTTGTTGTACGTTGTGTCACTGTCGGTCCTCAGTTGTGTTTGCCGGCCACGCAGGCCAGCCACGGTTCACTCCCGCAACACGCGAGATGTACGGCCAATCGTACCCGTCCTGTGCGGATATGAATGACAGTCATACCGCCTTCGCCGCGTCCGGGAGGGTCATACTACCACCTCGCTCAGCCGGTGGCAAGGCATGCCTACCGCCAGTTATCACAGGCCGCGACGAGCGATCCAGCCCAGTGTTCGTCAGCTCAGCCGAACCGCTGTCACAGCCGAGTGAGCGACTCGAGCGATCACGCTCCGAAAGGGTTGGCTGGATCGGGATTGTGTCGGCACTGCTCGGTGTAGAACGACAGGTCGAACACGATGCTATCGCCTTGCACTTCGTTGCCAACGGTGGTTGGGAGGTGCCATTCAAAAGCGATGAATCGGGTGTTCGACGGCTGGAAGCAGGGGACGTCGTCCGCCGGTGGTTCTTCCGGTGGCACCACCTCGTAGCAGAAGCTGACGTGGCTCACGCCATATCGCTGCTCGGCAGTTCTGAACGGTGCACCGAGACCTTCACCCGAACCCGCCGTGAGGGAGCCAGTCCCGTCCGATTTACTGTAGACGTTCGCACCCGCGCCGCCTTTGACGATGACGGCGCTCACTTCGAACCCCTCGAGTTCGAAGTCGAACTCGCGGATGTCGTCACCGGAGACGGCAGTCACTGTGATCGTAACGTCACCGACTGGGGTTGCGTAGGTCTCAGAGTCGCCGACGGTTTCCGGCAACTCTTCCGATTCGATCTTGATTGCACGGAACAGCCCGAGGTCCTCACACGTCGGGTTGCCTTGGATGACTTCGTCGTCGCCGTCCCCGAGCGTTTCTCCGTCACCCGACCCCCCTGTCTCGCCGTTTGGAACGCCGAGATCCGGATCGGGATCGTACGCGAGCATGACGCCCTCGTTCAACGCCTCGAGGACCTCTCTGAGCGTCCCGGAAACGATCGCCGGCTCGCCCTCGTCGAACACGTTGTTCCCGTTCAGATCGTACCAAGCACGGGCGGTCATCATGTCGGCGAGTTCCGGGCCACTGCTGTCGGGATGGCCGCCGTCGCCTTCCGCCACGAGGTCGCCGTGGAGCCAGATGTAGCCCGGATTATCACAGAGCTTGATCCCGAAGGTCACTTCGCCAGCGTCCCCCGGTTTCACATCCTCGAGTTCGATGAGTGACTCCTGATTCGGCGCGAACGATGGGTCATCGAACGTCGCGATCTCCGCACAGGAGAACTCGAGGTTCGTTCCCTCCTTCGCCGCCTCGACGGGGTCGGAATACGCGGCCAGATCCACGTACTCGTCGACGCCGTCGTTACGCTCGAACGACTGGAGGCCGTTTCCGTCGTGATCCGGGTAGGCGTTCACGAACGGTCGGCCCACACTTCCGTAATCGCCCGGGCGGACCGATTGGTCTGCGCCGTAGTACAGCTGTTGCCAGGTGACGCTGAGATCGAGTTGCCCCGCGGTGAGCGTGTTCCCGGCGAACGACTCCTGGTCGCTGAAGTAGGCGGTCGTCCCGAGTCCTGCACCCGCCGAGGCGATGCCGACGGCACCGAGGCCGGCGAGCACGCGCCGGCGGGAGAATCCGATTTCTGTCGTGTCGTTGGTCATGATATGTCCCTTGTGGGGAATCCCACCGGCGGAGTCGAACCGCCGTACTCCAAGTGGGTCCGTGTCCGAATATCGCCCCGCGGCGCGGGGCAGCCGGTGGTCGTCTCGCTATTCGGGTGATCTACGACTCCGCGACGAAGTTGTGCCGGCACTGCTCGGTGTAGAGGCCGAGATCGAACTCCACGGACGCACCCTGAACGTCGTTGTTGTCCATTGTCGCCTCGGGATCGTTCGAGCGAATCGGGAACGACCAGCTAAAGCCAACGCAGTAGGTCCGGCCGGGTTCGAAGCAGTCGATCCCGTCTGCTCGTGGCACGGCGTCGACGATCCGTCCGGGATCGCTCTCGAGGACAGCGAGCACGTCGGCGAGGGTGCCACAGGCGATCACTTCCTCCGGAAGGATCTCGAGGGCGACCTGTGCGAACAGGTCGGGGATCGATGCCGGGTCGTCGATGTTGAAGAAGAACGCCGGGTCGCCGCCGTAGGTGAACGGATCGCCGCTGAACGTCGCAGCCGTCGCGCCGCTGACGTCGATCGGGAGGCCGGCTGGCCCAGCCATTACGCGCTGGGTGAACTCGGCACGGGAGTCACCGGTGTCGTCGCCGACGATGAAGATGCTCGTCGCGTAGTCGGGATCCGTGCGGGCCGCGTTCGCGGCGACCAGCAACTCCTCGAAGCGATCGTTCGTCAGACTCCCGCCAAAGTACGGCTCGCCGTCGGTGAACGTAATCGATTGCGGCTTCCGGCTGCCGTCGACGCGCTCGTCGAAGAGGTCGATGAGTTCGCCAAAGCCCTCCTCGAGGGCGGTTCCAGTACCGTCGAACAGGTCATCGAGTTTGTCACGCAGGTTCCGCAGCGGCGCCTCGCCGTCGCTGTCGAGTGTCACCAGATCGGTGATATCCGACGTGAACCCGTCGCCGTCGGGGGCGCCCCAGTCGGGGACGTCTGCCGACGTGACGACGTTCGCCCCGGGGTTGCTCGAGTTGCCGTCGTTGCTGTAGCCGTCGAAGAACACCGCACCGATGCGGAAGTCGTCGGCGTCGATGTCGGGGTCGCCGTCGATTTCGGTTTGCAGGAGCTCAACGAACTCGATCAGGCCCTGCTCGACGAGGTCGATCTTCGTCGTGGTCGAGTAGGTCGTCTCACCGTACCCACTGTCGCCGACAGTGATCCCGTCGCCGGAGACGACGCCGCCGTACTGGGAGTACAGCATCGATCCCGAGAAGTCGACCATCAACACGAGATCCGACGGCTCGAGGTCGTCGTAGACGTTGTCACAGTCCTCGTCGCGCCAGATCTTTGCGCGGAGGTAGTCCGCGAGTTGACCGTCGCCCGCACCGGCTATCTCCCCGGTAACCTCGCCGTTCATCCAGACGTAGCCAGGGTTGTCACAGAGCGTGAACCCGAAGGTCACCTCGCCTTCATCGCCGGGTTTGACGTCGGCGAGCGAGATTGCTGGACGCGGGGCATCTCCGAGGCTCTCGAAGTCACCACACGAGAGCGGGATGTTGCGCCCGTCCACGGGGTCGTCGCTCGGATCGTCGACGTAGGTCAGGTCGCCGAGTGACTGAATGCCGTTCTCGGTGTCGTCGGGGTAGGCGTTGACCCACGGGCGGCCGGCCCCGCCGTAGTCCTGGGGCCGAACCGACTGGTCTGCGCCGTAGTAGAGCTGTTGCCAGCTCCCGTGCATCTGGAGTTGGCCGGCGGTGAGCGTGTTTCCGTCGATCGATTCCCGATCGCTGAAGTACGCGCTCGTCCCGAGCCCTGCACCGACCGACGCGACGCCGATTGCGCCAATGCTCCCGAGGATCTTTCGGCGGGAGAGGCCGAGCGTATCGTTTTTGTTAGACATGATGTATACCCCGTTCCGGGGAGTCCCACCGGCGGAGTCGAACCGCCTAAAACGCACCGGCGGCCCTTCAGGCACGTCGGATTTTGGCCGGTCCACGAGCGTGCGTACGCACGGTACCGGGATGGGGTGGTGGTCGCGATCGCTGTCAGTTCACTCGTCAGTCCACCAGACCCTGCGCGGTAGCCAGAACGCCTTCTGGATCGTTGTGGCGAGCCTGTTCGGCGTAGAACATCATGCTCGAGGTCAGCGTCGCTCCCTGGATCTCGTTGCCAACGTCCGTTGGGATCGTGACCTCCAGACAAACGGTGACCGCCTCGCCGGGTTGGAAAGTCACCGCTCCGTCGTCGTCGTCCGAGACGATGATGCCACTCTCGAGACTCGTGAGGAGCGCGGCCAGCGAGTCGTACTCCTGCTCGTGTTCTTCGCCGTCGACGGTCGTCGTGAGTGTCGCCGTCGCCGACTCGCCGATCGTCGAGAGCTCGCTCTCCGCCTCGATGTCCCAGAGGGAATCCAGGCTGACGTTCTCTGCGTCGACACCGTTTTGATCCTCGAAGTCGCCCACAACCACGACGTAGCCGGGGTTGTCGTGGACCGTGACATCCCAGCAGAACTCGTACTCGTCGCCTGGTTTGGCGTCAGAGATGAAGATGTTGTCAGTAGCGTAGAGCCCGTCGCCATCCGTATCGAACTCGAGGTCGGCCTGCTCGTACACGCTCTCGAAGTCAACCTCGTCCGGTCCCATTCCGTCCTGATTGACCATGTGAACCCGCTGCTCGACGGAGAGTCCGAACGAGCCCGCCGTGATCGTGTTGTTCTCGAAGGTCTCCTGGTCGCTGAAGTACGCTGTCGTACCCAGTCCCGCACCCGCGGAGGCGATGCCGATCGCGCCGATGCCACCGAGCACGCGTCGTCGGGACAGTCCAATGTTGGTGTTGTCGTCAGTCATGATTGTGCGTCCGAGCGATCAGTGGGTGCCTCGAGGCGCCTCATGATCGTCGGTTATCTCTCCAGGGGTTGGCATCCCCCGTAGTTACGAGCAGATACGTCACTGCTGAACGATACAATCGGACCTGCAGTCTCGAGTCGAATCGACCGTTCGGCGGTGGTAGGGCCACCAAGCCGGGGTTTCGTCCCGGGTCGTGGCCGCCGGAACGGTGACGCTACCGGATCGCTCGAGTGACGGTCGGGACCTCATACCGCTCGCTGGACGAGCAGATGGGGCAGCCCGTACCGTGGCAAGCCGGCAGTACCGCCAGTGGTATGTGATACATGCTGACGTGTCTCGAGTACTAACTGTTCGGCGATACTGATGTTCCGAACGAATACCCTCTCCGAAGGGGACATCTACGAAATTCTCTCGAACAGCCGGCGCCGCGAGACGCTCCGTCACCTGACGGCGACACGAGACTGCTCGATTACGCTACGGGAGCTGTCGGCCGGTATCGCAGCGACTGAGACTGGTCAGTCGCCACCACCGTCGGCGGCCCGCGAGAGCGTTCGGAGCTCGCTCCATCAGACACATCTGCCGAAGCTCACCGAGTTGGGCGTCGTCAACTACGACCGCGACGCCCGGACTGTAACCCTCTGTGATCACGCACGTGATGTCGACCACTACATGGCGGTCGTCACCCCTTATGGGCTCACCTGGGCAGAGCTGTACCAGTCTCTCGGGGTAGTTTCGCTGCTGCTCGTCCTCGCGTCGCTTCTCGAGGCTCCGCTCGTCGGTGCGATCGATCCACTGTTGTGGGTCAGCAGCTCACTCGCCGCGTTCGCCACGGCGATAACAACCCAGCTCTGGTCGAACCGCTGGGTCGTACTCAAAGCATTTCGACGCTGAATTGGCACACATCTGACCAGTCGCGAGATCGTATTTTTCAGGACGCTCGATCGTGATCATACGCTACCAACCGGTGGCCCGACGCTGGACGTGTCCGATCTCTCCTGACCAAATTATCACTTTCGAATATTGTTTCTATTACAGAGAGAATTAGTGTCGAACGGGCACAGCCAACGATTCGTAGTTGAGTGCGCGAAATTGATCTACGTGAAACGCGTGTCTGTCACGATTTTCTGAACGGTGCCGCCAGTCGGTTGGCACGGGTTCGGTTTCTCAAAGCGTGGATACCAGACAGTTGCCTCGAGATCGGTCGGCAAATCGCCAGCCAAGTCGTCTAGCGGTTCGGCTTTCGATTGCACGGGGAGCCAACAGGAGTGTGAAGTACCCCGCGCACAGTGGCGCGGGGCGTCCGTGTTTAATCCAGCACCGCTGACGCAACGGACTTCAATTCCTCCCGCACTCGACTCTGAGAGTCTTGTGCCGACATTCCCTGTCGGTAAACACCCGAACCCAAAACAGGTCCGTGAGAGTCGGTCGCTCCACCACGACCCGATGCCGCCCATCTCACCTTCCACACACGTGGAAGGGTTTCGAGAGACGGCACATTTCCATCTTGTTTCTTCAACCACTTCTGTACTACACAAACCGCCGCCTTCCGATCAGCATGATCCTGAAACCCACACTGACGACAGTTAAACCGCTTCTTCCACCGGTTCGACCGAGAAGTATGCTGACACTCAGTACACGGACATCGCTGACTCGTATACTCCGGGTCAACATCATCCGACGGAATACTGTTCCATGCGGCTTTGTACGACACCATATCACGAAGTGCGGCAAACGGCAAACTGTATAGAATCTGAAGGCGACTCGAGCGAGCTCGAGTCAGACACGACCGTGGCAGCGTATCAGAAACACGCTCCGTGGAGGGCACATGGTGTCGACCGAGCACGAGGAAACTAACCACTGGTCGTTGCTCACTCAGTCGCAAGCACATCGGGATCGACATCCACTTCGAACAGCCGGGCGTCACACTCGAGACACGTCGCAGCGACGACGTTACGAGTCCGACAGCAGGATTCGACGACGTCCTGAGAGAGCGCCACCGATCCATCACAGGCAGGACAGCGCTCGAGGAACAGCCGTAACACCCCAAGGAGATCCGTTCTGAGCGAAAGTGGCCGCCGATCCCAGTCGGGGTCGCACTCGGAAAACGCCATCGCGGCGGCCGCGTCGGCGACACATGCAGCTCGCGACGGCCAGTTCGCCAAATGGACGCCGTCCGAACGGACGACGAACGAGTACGGACGTGCCTCGAGTTCGAGGGTCGTCGGGTCGACGTCAGCGAGCCAGCCGAGACGCTGCTTGACCATCACATCGTCGGCCCCGTGGACGTCGATCGATCGACGCCACTCGTCGGCGAACGTTGGCTCGAGTGCCAGATCGTCGGCGAGTGGATCGTCAACCACGACACCGATCTCGAGCAAGATCGACTGTGGATCGCCATCGACCCACTCAGCACGTGCTGGTGCCTTGTCGAACAGCGTGAGGACCCGGGCTGGAAAGTACCGCTTCGTCAGAGACGGCGTACCAGGGATCAGATAGCCACGAAAGTAGATGACTGCGATAGCCCCGACGAGGACTGCAACACCAGTGCCGAGTGCAAAGGGGGCTTCAATCGCCATCGCGATGACCACGATGACGGCCGCTGTTGTGGCTGCGATAGCGAGGTTCAACAGCGTGCAAAGTGTGCATCGATGTTCGCCAGTGTATGTCGGGTTCTTCAGCGCCGACAGTGACGCGAGAACGCGTCGAACGGAACTCATAGCCGACATTCTCCGCAAAAGACCGTAGTTGTAGATACCCTACCCATGACAGATACTCGACGGGTGGTCGTTCCCGGAATGATTTTTCAGAAGGCGATAAAAACACGAAAAGATATACAACCAATTGTGATGAATATAGGACTATAATCTAGAATATAATATATAAATAGAAAAATATATGCTCTAGAGAGTGTTGGTTCTTTTCATGGGGGATCGGAGTTCGTCACCGGGTGGGAAGCAGAAAGCAATGGGTGGAGTTCAGACGATAGAGAAGTCCACAAGCGATGCGAAACTGTCTCGAGATACGGTGTTCAAAACACTCTCGAACCGTCGTCGTCGGCTCACACTTCGGTATCTGTTCGAATACGACGTGAACGGGGAACCGGTTCGACTCCGCGATCTTGCCGAATGGATCGCAGCTGCGGAAAACAACGTTCCCGTCGACGCAGTCACATACAAACAACGTAAGCGCGTCTACACATCGCTGTACCAGTCTCACTTACCAGCACTCCACCGAGATGGCATTATCCAGTACGATCAAGCCCGCGGAACAATTTCGGTGACGCCAGTGACCAGCACGTTCGACACGTATCTCGGAGTCGATCCACAGATGGGGGCCGCCTGGTCAACATACTGGCTTGCACTCGGTGTCTGTTTGACACTCATTGCGGTTCTCTCCTGGTTCGATCTCTTCTCTCTCCCGATCTCGAGTCATCTCCTCACTCTGTTGGTATCGCTCGTGGTATTCGTCTCTGCGGTTGTATTTGCATACCACAACGATCGCGGGCAGGAGTGAATAGACAGCGGTTTGGACAGCTCTCTCGAGTGACCTGGCGCTCACCACCGCGCTCAACTCACGTATCCAGCCGAAACGGCATAGGAATGGCTGGATATAGTTTCGGCAAGCGAAGCCGACGGTGTGCGTGCCCGAACGCATTGCTATCAAGTATCCGATGCTTCGGAAAGGGAAGTTACGTTACTCGAGCAGGCCGAGATCCTCGAGGCGCTTGACGATCACGTCGACGGCCTGTCTGGCGTCTTCGACCTGCTTCCCGCCAGTGATGACCAGTTTCCCGGAGCCAAAGAGCAGGGCAACGACCTCGGGTTCGTCGAGTCGGTACACCAGTCCGGGGAACTGCTCTGGTTCGTACTCGATGTTCTCGAGGCCGAGTCCGATGGCGATTGCGTTCAGGTTGAGGTTGCGCCCGAGGTCGGCACTGCTGACGATGTTCTGGACAATGATCTCTGGTTCGTCCTCGACTGGAATCTGAAGGTCACGGAGTTCGTCGAAGACGATATCCAGACTCTCGCGGACGGCGTCGGTGCTTTTCGCGCCGGTGCAGACGATCTTGCCCGAGCGGAAGATCAGGGCGGCGGACTTGGGGTCTTGGGTCCGGTAGACCAGTCCGGGGAACTGTTCAGGATCGTAATCGGCTCCCTCGAGGTCCATAGCGACACTCTGCAGGTCGAGTTCCTGTCCGATACCGGTCGATGCAACGACGTTTTCGATGTTGATGGAGTCCTTTGGGTCTGTGATAAGTCGTTAAGACAGACGTATTTAAGGTTTATAAATCTCCGCACTGTCCGAATATTCGTTCTGTGCGAGTAGAGTAATATAAAATACACAACGGGTCCTGAAGAGAGATTAGCTGAAAGAGAGGGCGCTAAGCCCCCGTCCTCAAGGAGCGAGGTGGAGCCGAGCGAGTAGGGCGGGGATACAGCGCCCGCACACATTTCAAACAACTATAATCAGAACATTCAACAGACCACAATCACTAGCAGAGGACAAGTCGCATGGAGTACAGTCCAAAATACCGACTCTTCCCCTCGGCCGAGCAGCGGGAGAGTCTTGACTGGACTCGTGACATCGTGCGACAAGTGTACAACCACGCACTCCACGAATTCAACAAAATACCAGAAGATGAGGGAACACTTCGACAGCGCGTCTGGCAAGTCCGAGACGACCTTCCCAGACTCAAACAACAGTGGACTGACCTCAAACAAGTCTACTCAACCGTGTTACAGAAGGCTGTCGAGCGCATCCGAACCAACATCAACAACCTCGGCAAACTCAAAGCCAAGGGATACAACGTTGGTTCGTTGAACTGGAAAGCGCCGCGTGAGTATCGGAGTTTCACGTATCGGCAATCGGGCTTCGAACTCGACAAGAAGAGTGGCCCGAGAAACCGAGCAACTCTCCGACTCAAAAAAGTCCGCGGCGAAACACTCGAGATCCCCATCCGACTCCACCGTGACCTTCCCGAGCACGACGCTATCAAGGAAGTCACGGTGAAGAAAGAGCCAACTGGAGCATGGTACGCCTCGTTCTGCATCAGTACGAACAAACCAGAGAAATCAGCGCCAGAAGACATCGATACAGCGGACGCTGTTGGTCTCGACCTCGGCGTCCGTAATTTCATCCATGACTCAGACGGTCGCTCTATCGATCGTCTCGATTTGACCGATGGGCGCGAGCGACTCGAACGAGAGCAACGCTCGCTCTCTCGTAAACAGTACGAGTCAAACAATTGGGAAAAACAGCGGCGTCGAGTTGCCAAGATTCACGCTCGGATGTCGAATAAGAAGCGCGACTACAAGCACAAACTCGCGCACTTCTACAGAAAAAGCAGGCCGAGTGCCTCGGGGCTTGACCCCGAGGGTGAAGGCCGTAAGCTCCGCTAAACGTGTTCCGTTCGCTCAATATACTGTTCAATCGTCTCACTCGACACTGTGCCTGCCGTCCCAACGTAGTACGACTCTTCCCAGAACCCACCACCCCACAAGTAGCTCTCCAAAAACGATTCGTGCTGTTCCCACACCTTCCGCGCCGTGATGCTCTTGACCGTTCGCACAATCTTACTCGGTGCGTGCTTCGGATGCGCGGACAGGAACAAGTGTACGTGGTCAGGAGATATGTGCAACGATTGTAGGTCATAGTCGTACTCATTGCACACCTTCTGGAAACACTCATCCAACGAATCCTCAATTGGTTCCAGTATCGCGTGGCGGTATTTCGGACACCACACGAAGTGGTAGTTGACGTTGTACACTGTGTGGTTCGACCGCTTCTCCCCCATATTGGACACACCACACCGATACACTTAAGTATATACAAAGGATATACACAGATATGGTGAATCGCTTTGAAATAGACGGCGAAGAAGTTCTCGACGGAGAGGTCAAGCCGTTCGGGAACAGCGCTCACGTCACTGTCCCAAAACGCTGGCGTGGCGCGGACGTGAAAGTCGTTCGCACCTCAGAACCTACCGAACAAGACGAAGAATGACAACCCAAGAGCCGACTCTCGTGAAAACGCTGGACTTCCAACTCGACATCCAGAGTGACAACGAGAGTCTGCTCAAAGATGCCACCCTCGAAGCCCGCTGGGTGTACAACGAAACCATCCGCCTCGCCAAAGAAGGTGTGGACTGGGACGACATTTCTCCTCGCCTCGAAGACGAGGCCGACCTCATCAAGAACACGACTCAACGCATCGTCTCCAAAGCCTTGGAAGCGATGGAGAATTACTACGACTACGACGATTACAACATTCCCAGCCACACCAAAGATGGCGCGTACCCACTTCGAGCTAACTACGAGGAAGGCTACAACCTGTCGCTCACTGACGATGGAGAAGTGGCGTTTCGCATCAGCGCGAAACCCTACAACCACGTCAAAGGCATCCTCAAAGGTAGTGACGCCCACCTTGATTTGCTCAAGAACGCACTGACGAGCGATGAGTGGAAAGTCACGACCAGTGAAGCCCTGTGGCGCGAGGGAGAACCTGAACTTCACGTCAATATTCGCAACACCGAACGTACTGTGCGAGACAAGCAGGACTCTCGGACGGTTATCGGTGTCGATGTGAACGAGGACAACGTGGCCCTCACTGCACTCTCAGCGGATGGTATTGAGGACACGTTGGTCATTGATTTCTCCGAAATTAAGTTCGAGCGCCACCGCTATTTCACGATGCGGAAGCGCGTCCAGAACGCGGGGAAGGACAGCATCCACGACACGCTGGAAGGGCGTGAGGAACGGTTTGTCCGTGACCGACTCCACAAAGTGAGCCGTCATATCGTGGAATGGAGTCAGCAGTTTGAGAACCCGTGCATCGTCTTTGAAGACCTCAAAGAGATGCGCGACAGTATCGACTACGGCACGCGGATGAACCGACGCTTGCACCACCTTCCATTCCGCGCTCTCCAGTTCTATACGTCGTACAAGGCTGCGTTCGAGGGAATCCCCTCGGATTCGATTGACCCGTACAAGACGAGCCAGCGGTGCCCGTTGTGTGGGCACGCTGAACGGGCGAATCGGCGGAAGAAGCGGTTCAAATGTAAGGGCTGTGGTCATCAAGACCACAGCGACCGTGGTGCAAGCGTCAACATCGCGGTGAAAGGCATCAAGAAGTATATGAGTTGGAATGTGCCTGCTCTCAACAGCCTTCCACAAGTTCGGAAGGTGCGACGGCAGGCATCGGGGCTTGTGGACAGCCCGACCGTGACCCACCCGACCGTTCGAGGCTACCCTGCCGATGGTCAGGTGGGAGTATCTGATTAAACCACGGGAAGAAGCCTCG
>LKMJ01001790.1_pt1 | contig 19313 bp, 24 predicted proteins | sample 643391 | NCBI WGS metagenome assembly LKMJ01 (sample SAMN04112250, study PRJNA286221) | soda lake metagenome | biome: soda lake; feature: Kulunda Steppe; material: water; isolation source: sample PL-Br10 brine of Picturesque Lake | place: Russia: Kulunda steppe | collected 2010-07 | reverse complement strand
TCGAGGACGCCTCACTCGAGGACGGGACGGACGTCTCGTCGATCAAACGGGTCGGACTCGTCGGCGATCCGGACGAGGAGATCGTCGAATACGCGGAACGGGAGGACGCGAGATACGTGGTCGTGATGGGCCGCAAGCAGTCGGCGACCGCGAAGGTGCTCTTCGGCAGCGTCGCACAGTCCATCCTGATGAACGCGCCCTGTTCGGTCGTTACGCCCTCGATCCGCCGACCGGAGTAGCACCGATAGCGGTGCCGTCGGCGTGCCTTCGACGTGTCGGACGTCCAGCGGCCGGTGCTTCGGCGAGGACGGAACCTCTCAAACGGCGAGTCATGGACCTTTTTACCGCCCGGAACGCACGGGCGTTCATGTCGCTCGGGATCGTCGTTCCCGCGTACCGCCCGGACGTCGAGACGCTCCGGAGGTACGTCGGCCGGCTTGCGGACGTGCTCGACCCCGAGCAGATCCGGATCGAGCTCGACGTGCCCGAGCTCGACGTCGTCGATTCGCTCGCCGACCTCCCGGCCACGGTCAACGCCGTCCCGAACCGGCGCGGGAAGGGTGCGGCGATCACCGCGGGGTTCGAGGCGCTCGGCACCGACACGCTGGCGTTCGTCGACGCCGACGGCGCCACGCCCGTCGCGTCCGTCGTGGACGTGATCGACCCGGTTCGTCGAGGGGCGTTCCCCATCGCCGTCGGCTCCCGTCGACATCCGGAGTCGGTCGTGGTCGGCCATCAGGGCCACCTCAGGCGGCGTCTCGGTGACGGGTTCGCGTGGCTCGCCCGACGGCTCGTCGGCAACACCGGTGCTCGCCTCCACGACTACCAATGTGGCGCGAAGGCGCTCGACGCGGCGGCCTGGCGGACCGTCCGCGACCACCTCCGGGAGCCGGGGTTCGCGTGGGACCTGGAGCTGCTCGCGGTCGCCGCCGCGGCCGGCTACCGGATCCACGAGGTCCCCATCAGGTGGGAGGACATGCCGGGGTCGACGGTCGCGCCCGTCCGGGACACCCTGTCGATGTTCGCGGGACTCCTCCGTGCGCGCCACCGTGCCGGCGTCGTGTCGGGGAACCGACTCCATCGGTCGATCGACCGCGAACCGGGTCCGTCGCTCGTCGACCGGATCGATCGGAGGCGACGCGGATGATCCGGCGGAGGCGACGTCGATGAGTCCGTCCCGCTCACGTGGTGATCGACCGTGAACGGCGTCCTCGACGAGCTCGCGACCGGGCGTCGCTTCGGGAAGTTCGCGTCGGTGGGGCTGGTCGGCGCGACCATCGACCTCTCCATCTCGACGACGCTCGTACTCATGACGACGGCACCGCCCGAGCTCGCAAAGCTCATCGGCGCGGAGGCGGCCATCGTGACGATGTTCCTGATAAACGACCGATGGACGTTTCCCGCACACGGGACCGCGGGACTTCGGGCGAAGCTCGGTCGACTGCTCCGGTCGAACCTCGTTCGTGCCGCCGGGGTCGGGATCCAGCTGACGGTCGTCTTCGTGCTCACCCGGCAGAACGTCGTGGTGACCGTCGCCGACACGAACGTCTGGGACGCGCTCACGATGCCCATCGCCATCGGCTGTGCGTTCCTCGTCAACTACGTCGCTGAAAGCCTCTTCACGTGGCGCGTCACGAAGGACGACGGTTTATAAATGCCCTCGGGAGAAAACCGCACACCGGCGACCGAATCAGAACTCTTAACCGTTCCACCGGATTTGTTGAAATTAGCGGGATGGGATAGCCAGGAGATTCCGCCGGGCTCATAACCCGGAGATCGGTAGTTCAAATCTACCTCCCGCTACTTCTTCACGAACGCTTCTTCACGAACGCTTGACGCGTGACCCGACGTGTCCGCCGTCGATCCCGGTCGCGTTCATTCACGAATGTCGTCCGACTCAGTCGTGCGGGTACCGACCGGTCTCGCCGCACTCCAAACAGCGCACGACGACGTGACCGGGCTGCAGTCGGACCCGGCTCGTCAGTCCGGCTCGGAGGTAGACGTCACAGCCGTCACAGGTCTTCCGCTCGAACTCCCGGGGAACGCCACAGCGGTTTCGTTCGGCGATCCGGCGCGCGAGGCGGACGTACTCGCGAGCACGAACATGCTCGCCGTCGACGACCGCCTCGCGAGCGAGCGTGAACAATCGGTCGATCCGTTCTCCCGGGATCCCCATGCGTCGAGGGGGGAGACGGCGAGTCAAAGGCGTTGTCATCGGCCGTCAGCAACCCGCAGGCTTTTGATGGCCCCCGGCCAACCTCGGGGCATGAAGGAGTCGCTGATGGACATCATCTGTTGCCCGCTCGACAAACACGACCTCGAACTCGACGTCGACGAGCGAGACGACGAGGAGATCCTCGAGGGAACGCTCACCTGCACGGAGTGTGGCGAGACGTACCCGATCGAGGACGGGATCCCGAACCTGCTCCCGCCGGACATGCGGGAGGAAGCGGCAGCTTGAGCGGAACGACGGAATCGAACTGAATCTTTTTCTATCATGGGTCCGACGACTAACCCGTGTCGACCCTGTCCGTCGAGTTGAACGGGGACGGCGTCCACTCCATCGTGGCGCCGGACCGGTTCACGACCAACCGTTCGTTCTCCGTCGAGCTCCAGAACCTCGGCCGTTCGACCCACGTTCATCTCCATCTCGACGACGATCTCGATCGAGTCGCGTCGCTCGCCGCGGTGAACCACTTCGTGGAGGACGACGCGGTACGTCGAGTACACATCTCGACGGCCGACGTTGACGAACCCGTCCGAGGAAAGCTGAAGATCGTGACGGGATACGGCTCGGGCGTTCGGTACGTCGACGTCGTGATCGAGCCGCCGCCGGAGCGCGGCACCGACGAGGTCGTCGTCGACGAGGCGCTCGCGAAGCCCCCCGAACGACCGCCGGCCGAGCCGCCGCTCGGTCAGCGCGTCGCCGCCGCGGTCGATCGGTTGGTCGAGAACGGCGGGATCCCCGCGGTCGCGATCGCGCTGCTTGCCGTCCTCGTCGCAGTCGCCGTCGCGGTCACCGTAGATAGCGTCGTGGTCCTGATCGGCGTCGGCGTCGTGCTTGGCGCCGTCGCCGCCGCCATCGCGTTCATCGTGTGGTGAGATGCCGCGACATCGGGACGCAACGTCGCCGGTACACGCATCGCCGACCGTCCGTTCCATCGTCGCCGGTGCGGATCCGCGCGTTTTTAACCGTCCCACCGGAACGAGTTCCATGAGCTTCGAGAAGGACGACGAGGTCGTGTTACACGACAAACACAGCGAGTACGACGGCGAGGCTGGCACGATCACGCAGGTGATGGAGACCATGTTCGGGGAGGCAACCTACACCGTGAGTTTCGAGGACGGCCAGGAGACGGGCGTCCCCGAGGACGCGCTCGAGTCCGTCGAGGACGAGGAGTAACCGACCCGACAGCAGCGAGCCGAACGGACGCCGTCTCCCGCCACGACACGTCCGGAGCCCCGTTCCACGATCCATGCCACGAGTTCCCTTTCACTACGTCGACCTCCGCACGTTCGCATACGCGACCGAAGACGAGAAGCGCGTCGAGCAGGCGCTCCGGGAGTTCCTCCCGGAGGATGCCGCGGTCGACCGCGTCGAGAACGTCGGTCACCACGGCGATCGGATCGTCATCCTCTCGACGCGGATCGAGACCGCAGACGGGATGCGCCACGTCCTCGATAGGCTCGCGGATCTCGACGAGATCGATCGCGTGTTGGACGAGCTTGACGAGCGCGTCGACGAGAAGTGCGCGCTCTTTCTCCGATTGGACAAACAGGCGGCGTTCCGAGGCCAGGTCCGACTCGGCCCCGGAATCACCCTCCGCTCGAAGGTCGAGGCGTACCCCGCGAAACAGACCGCGGCCGTCGAGAACGCCCGAGAGACGCTCGAACGACTGATCGACGACGACTGATCGACGACAGCTGAGCGACGACGACAGCTGAGCGACGACAATTGAACGACTTGTGGTGACGACTACGCGACACGCGGTGGCGACTACGCGTCGGCGTCGTCCGGCCACTTGATCGAACAGCCCCTCGACGGTCGATCGGGAACGGAGACCTCCTCGCCGGCGATGACTGTCTCCACCGCGTCGCGGATGTACAGTTCCGTCGCCTCCTCGTCCGGACTGAGTGCGTCGTCGAGTCGTCCGTGATATCGAAGCCGCCACGTTCCGTTATCGTCGCGTCCGAAGAGGAACGGGTCGGGCGTACAGACCGCGCCGTACGCCTCGGCGACCGAGCCGGTCTCGTCCCGGAGGTAGGCGTCGTAGGCGATCCGTCCCTCGGCGACGTACTCGCACATCGCCTCGAAGGAGTCCTCCGCCTTCTCCTCGGCGTCGTTGGGGTTGATCCCGACGACGTCGAGGTCGTCGTAGTCGGCGGCGAGATCGTTGAGCAGATCGAACTTCGCGACCGCGTACGGACAGTGGTTACAGGTGAAGACGACGAGCAACGCGTCGCCCTCGAAGTCGTCCAGCTCGTGCGTCTCGCCGTCAGTTCCCGGCAGGGCGAAGTCGGGGGCAGCGTCGCCACGGTCGAGCTCGGAGTCGGATTCCATCAGGACCATGCGGGGCACTACTGGCTCGGGGCGGAAAGTCGTTCCGAGGCGGGACCCGATCCGCCGTCGCCCGGCGACGACGCGGCCGCCGAAAGCGACGAGTGCCGATGAACGGACGCGACCGGCGGCGTCACCGCCGCGTCGCCGCGCGAATGCCCGCGAACACCAGCGCATAGGCGCCGACGCCGGTGACGAGTCCGGCGAGGACGAGCGTCAGGTTGCGAAGCCAGCCGAACGGTACGAGAAGCGTGGACGGAGCGTGCGATGCGGCGAGCTCCACGGTGACGACCTCGCTCGACGAAGCGGCAACGAGTGCGGCCGACGAAAGGCGTTCGACGAGAAGCACCGACGGGATCGCCACGATGCCGACGACGATGAGGGCGACGCCGAGCAGCCCGAGCCGTCCCGAACCTCGAACGGAGGTCGTGATCCGTCCCGAGTCGAACCGCTCGTGGGCATACCGGCGGTCTTGACGATCGGGACGACCGGAACGATCGGGACGACCGGAACGCCCGGGACCACCGGAGCGCCCGGGACGACCGGAGCGCCCGGGACGATCCGAGGTGCTGGAGTCCCCGGAGCGGGTGCGCCCCGACGGACGTGTCGGCGTCGATCGGCCGGGTGCGGGGCTGCCGGGTTGCGTCTGCGATGGCCGGCTGGATGACATGGGGGTACTCGTTCCGGTTTCGGATAAGAATCCTCGTTCGGGGTACTCCGGAAGCCGGAGGGACGTGGCGTCGCTTCGTGACCTGGGCGTCGCCCCCTCCCTCGAGGTTTTATTCCGGGGGCACGGATGAAGGGCATGGATCCGACGACGAAGGGACCGAGCTATCTCACGCTGCGGTTGCTCTGTGCGAACGCGGTCGGCATGGTGGCGTTCCTGCTCGCGTTCCTCGTGGTCGGCGAGTTCGGCGTGGCGATCATCGCCGCCGTGTTGGTCGGCGCCATCGGCTACGTCGCGTCGAGCGCCGTCGTCGACTACGCCGCGGCCGGTGGCGGAGGACCCTCCTCGTGATCCGGTCACCCATCCGGGGGGAACCGTTAACACGGGTGTGGACACTCATTGGTGATAGATGACGGACGGAAACGACGGGCGATCGGTCGGGGGGGACGACCGACCGACGTACGTCAACCCGTCGGAGACGATCACGGTCCTCCACGTCGACGACGAGCCGGACTTCGCCGACATGACGGCGGCGTTTCTTCGTCGGTGGAACGAGCGGTTCGAGGTGATGACGGCGACGAGCGCGGAGGATGGGCTCGCGATCATCGACCGCGAAGCGGTCGATTGCATCGTGAGCGACTACGACATGCCCGACCGAACCGGCGTGGAGTTCCTCCGAACCGTCCGTGACCGGCACGGCGACGTCCCGTTCGTCCTCTTCACCGGTCGCGGATCCGAGGAGGTCGCCAGCGAGGCCATCTCGGCGGGCGTGAACGACTACCTCCGGAAGGAATCGGGGACGGATCAGTACGCGGTCCTCGCGAACCGGATCGAGAGCGTCGTCTCGCGGTCGTGGGCCGAACGACGGCTGACCGATCACCTCGACCGGATGACCGACGCCTTCTACGGGCTCGACGAGAACTGGCGGTTCACCTACCTGAACGAACGGGCGGAGCGGGTGTTGCGGCGGAACCGTGAGGAACTGATCGGTCGATCCGTCTGGGAGGAGTTTCCGGAGACGGTCGGCACCGAACTCGAAGCCGAGTATCGCGAGACGAGGGAGACCGAGGAGGCGACCGTCTTCGAGTACCACTATCCGCCGCTCGACGTCGACTTCGAGGTCCATGCATACCCCTCCGATACCGGGCTCTCCGTCTACTTTCGCGACGTCACGGAGCAGCGCGCCAGACGGCGAGAACTCCGGGAGCTTTCCGAACGCCTCGAGCTCGCACTGGAGGGCGGCGACGTCGGGGTCTGGGACTGGAACGTAAAAACCGACGCGGTGACCTTCGACGATCGATGGGCCGCGATGCTCGGGTACGACGTCGAGGAGCTGTCACCCGACCTCTCGACGTGGGAGGATCGCATCCACCCGGACGACGCCGATGCCGTCCGGGCCGCGTTGGAGCCGCATCTCTCGGGGGAGGTCGACCAGTATCAGTGTGATCACCGGCTGCGAACGAAGGACGGAAGCTGGAAGTGGATCCGTGACCGTGGACGCGTCGTCGAACGCGACGCCGACGGGGAGCCGGTACGGGCCGTCGGCATCCACATCGACGTGACCGAGGAGAAGGAGCGCGAGCGCGATCTCGAACGATATCGACGGATCGTCGACGAGATGCCGGAGTCCGTCGCGATCTACGACGCTGACGGCCGGTTCAGGCTCGTCAACGAGCATCTCGCGTCGGTGTACGACGAGCCGGTCGAGTCGCTCGTCGGTCGTGAAAGCCCGCTGTTAAAACAGCTGCGAGAACGTCGAGCCGACGACCCCTTCGCGTCGATCGTCGATGGCGACCGCGCCCGCTTCTCGGAGACGAACACCATCGAACTCCTGGACGGGAGCGAGGAGGTGGTCGACTACGACCTGACGCGGCTCGTCATCGACGGCGACTTCGACGGCGTGTTGGGGATATTCCGCAACGTCACCGAATCGACACGGCGCGAGGAACGGCTCGAACGGATCTCCGCGCGTCTCAAGGTGCTCTTCGAGGACTCTCCCGACATGATAGACGTCCATGACACCGACGGGAGGATCGTCGACGTCAACCGGTCGCTCTGTGACGCGCTCGGCTACGACCCCGAGGAATTGATCGGGATGATGGTGTGGGAGGTCGATGCGGAGATCGAGCCCGAGACGGCCACGAAGCTGTGGAGCGATCTACAGGTCGATGAGACGGTGCGGCTGGAGACCACCTACCGCCGCCGGGACGACACCACGTTTCCGGTGGAGGTCCACGTTCGTCGGATCGATCTTCAGGGAGGCGATCAGTTCCTCGTGAGCAGTCGCGACGTCTCCGAACGAAGGGCTTACCAGCGGCGGATCGAACGCGAGAACGAACGGCTCGACGAGTTCGCCTCGATCGTCTCACACGACCTCCGGAACCCGCTCAACGTCCTGTCCGGGTATCTCGGACTCGCCCGTGAAACCGGCGATCCGTCACACTTCGAGCGCTGTGAGCGTGCGGTCGACGACATGGAACGGCTCATCGACGACCTGCTCGCGCTCGCCAAACAGGGCAAGCGCGTCGGCGACCGCGAGGACGTTTCGCTGGGCGAGCTCGTCGACCGGTGCTGGGAGAACGTCGAGCACGACGGACTGACGTTACGAAACGCGGCGACGAGGGGCGTCTCGGCCGACGCCGGACGGCTCCAACAGCTCCTCGAGAACCTGTTTCGAAACGCCGCCGAACACGGCGGATCGACGGTGACCGTCGGCGACCTTCATGACGGGTTCTACGTGGAGGACGATGGGCCCGGGATCCCGGCGGACGAGCGGGAGTCCGTGTTTAAAAGCGGCTACACGACCTCCACGTCCGGCACCGGGTTCGGGCTCTCCATCGTGGAGAGCATCGCGGAGGCACACGGCTGGACGGTCTCGTTGGCCGAGGCACGCTCCGGCGGCGCTCGCTTCGAGTTCACCGGCGTCGAACGGACCGAGGGGGATGACGGGGAGGAGCTGCTCACCGACCCGGAGTGACACCTTCCTCGTGCGGAACGATTGGTCCTCGCGTGTCGTCCGCCCGCCCTCGCGTGTCGTCCGCCCGCCCTCGCGTGTCGTCCGCCCGCCCTCGCGTGTCGTCCGCCCGCGACGTCACTCACGGTCCGTCCGCGCTCAATCCTCCGTCTCGGGTGCCGGCGGCGACCCGGCCAGCCGGTCGCGGTCGTGCGGCTCCTCCCAGTCGAGGTCCGGGCCACGCGCGATGATCCCGGTCGGGGTCACGTCCGGGTGGGTCGTGTAGTAGTGTTCCTTGATGTGGTCGAGGTTCACCGTCTCCGCGACGCCGGGCGTCGCGTACAGATCCCGCACGTACGGCCAGAGGTGCTCGTACTGGTGGATGAACTTACGATTACACATGAAGTGGGTGTGGTACACGTGATCGAAGCGGACCAGCGTCGTGAACAGGCAGAGGTCGGCCTCGGTGAACTCGTCGCCGGCGAGGTACCGGTTCTCGGCGAGGTGGTCGTCCCAGCGATCGAGCGCCTCGAAGAGCTCGTCGACCGCCGCATCGTAGGCGGGCTGTGACGTCGCGAACCCGGCCCGGTAGACGCCGTTGTTGACCGGCTCGTAGATCTCCGTGATCACCTCGTCGACCCGGCTGACGCCGGCGGGATCGTCGGGAAGCAGGCTCGCGCCGTTGCCGAGGTCAGCGAACGCGGTCGTCAGCATGCGCAGGATCTCGCGGGACTCGTTGTTGACGATCGTTCCCTCCCGCTCGTCCCAGAGCACGGGCACGGTCACCCGACAGGTCGCGTCGGGATCGGCCGCGACGTAGAGCTCCCGCAGGTAGTCGCTGTCGTGCAGCTCGTCGGGGGTGCAGCCGGGCTTGTCGGGCGTGAACTGCCAGCCGTCGGCGCCCCGCCAGGGGTCGACGACGGAGACGTCGATGACGTCCTCCAAACCGAGGATCGAGCGCGCGAGAAGCGTCCGGTGGGCCCACGGACAGGCGTACGAGACGTAGAGATGGTATCGCCCCGCCTCCGGCTGGAACCGGTCGTCGGGCTCGGCATCGACGTGCTCGGGGACGTCGCTGCCGCCGACCCAGTCGCGGAAGGTCGTCTCGCCCCGCTGGAAGGCCCCCTCCTCGTCCGTCGATTCGTACGCGTCCGTCCGCCACTCGCCGTCGACGAGCTGGTTCATATCCCATGGACGGGTTCCACCCCCATAATCGGGCCGGGGATCCGTGCGTCACCGGCACGGGCGATCCGCCCCGGACCGGGGATCCGCGAGCGGGTGGGGACTCCGTGATGGATACCGGGGGGTTCGTGTCCAATTGTATATATAAGCGGGATCGGTGGGTCACCGGCCGTGTATCTGTGCGCGTCGGGGTCACCCGCTCGTTCGATCCCCCCACGGCGAGGCCACGACGCTTATATATCGGGCACGGGACCGCACGGCCATGAGCCGAAACCCGACGTCGGACGCGGCGGAGGAGGGCCGAGCGGACGCGGGTGACGTCGACGTCGCGGTCGTCGGCGGCGGCGCGGTCGGCGTCACGACCGCGGTCGACCTCGCCGCACGGGGCGCGACGGTGACGCTGTTCGAACGCAACGACCTCGCGGGCGAAAGCTCGGGACGGGCGGCGGGCGTGCTCTACGACGCGTACGCGGAGGACGTCGACGCCGCACTCGCGATCCGAGCGATGGATCGATTCCGCGCGCTCGACGACTCGCTGCCGGGCTTCACGTTCACGCCGTGTCCGTACGTCATCGCCGTCCGGGAGGGCGACGCGGACGCCGACGCGGTGCCCGACATGGTCGAGCGCATGCGGTCACACGGGGTCGACGTCTCCGTCGTCGATCCCGACGTGCTCGGCGATCGGTTCCCGCTCGAAACCGCGGACCTCGCGGTCGCCGCCGTCGCGGAGGGCGGCGGCTGGACCGACCCCGGCAGCTACGTGCGTGCCATGGGTGATCGTGCACGGCGGGAAGGCGTGGCCGTCGAAACGGGCGTCGAGGCGCATCTCCCGGGTCCGGATCCGACGCTTCACGTCGACGGCACGGAGCGGGAGTTCGACGCGGTCGTCGTCGCCGTCGGGGCCCACACGTCACGGTTCCTCGCGGACGCGGGGATCACGGTGCCGGTGAAGCCGTACCGCGTGCAGGCGCTCGTGGGCGACGTACCCTACGGGGGCCCGATGACCTACGACGCGACCGCCGGGGTCTATTTCCGGCCCCATCCGAAGGGGCTGCTCGCGGGCGACGGGACGGTGCCGACGGAGGCGGACCCGAACGACTACGACGGGGAGGCCGACGACTGGTTCCGCGAGGAGACGTCCGAGACGCTCCGGGAGCGTGCCGACTACGGAGCGTCAATCGAGCGATCGTGGGCCGGACTCTGCACCGCGACCCCCGACGGCGACCCGCTCGTGGGGCCGGTCGCGGACGGCGTCTTCGTCGCCGCCGGCTGGCAGGGTCACGGCTTCATGCGCGCGCCCGCCATGGGCGAACATCTCGCGGAGGGCGTGCTCGCCTCGCTCGACGGCAACTCCTCCGACGCTCCGGGCTCACCGTGGATCGAGGCGTTCGATCCGGATCGGTTCGACGGGGACGAGGCGTTCGAGATCCGCGAGGGGATGACCGTTCGGAGCCGCGGCGGGGAGTGACCTCCCGCGCCGTCATCGCGGCCGGTAGTCGGTCAGCTTCCCGGAGTAGATGCTGACGTCATCGAACCGGCCCTCGTAGGCGACGTTCGTCGGAAGGGTCGGCTCGTCGCCCGAGAGGAAGATCCGGTCCGCCTTCACCCACGTGTTCTCGTATGCGAGATGGGCGAACTCGACGAGTCCGCGCAGTCGGTGTGAGAGTCCGCCGCGGTGGACCACCGTGCGCGGGCGTCGCTCGCGGAAGGCGGCGGCGACGTCCGCGGGCGATGACAGCGACCCGTCGAAGGTGGTCCATGCCTCGCCCACGCTCCCCTTCAGGTGTGCGTACGAGGAGCCGAATCCCGGCAGGTCAAGGTCGCGGGCGATCCGCTGGGCTCTGGCGTTCTGGTGGGGAAGCAGCTTCGTGTTGTACGTCTCGATCGCGTGGAGGTTGTCGGCGTGCGCGTCGATCTCCGGGCGGGTGAGCGAGACCGTCGCGAAGTCGGGATGAGGAACGAGCACGGCGGCGTCCTGCCGACCGAACTCCGCCATGGCGCCTTCGAAGGTGATGAAGTCGGGAACCGGCTCGCTGAGCCCGAGCGCGAGCAGGTGCTGACGATTGCTCCAATCGCCGGTGAACACCTCGCGTGCCGGCACGACGGTCAGGTCGTCATCGGAGAACCGACGGGCGCGCTCCCGGATCGTCGGCAGGCGCGTGAAGTGGGGCGCATAGACGATCGCGTCCAGCCCGCGCTCCTTCGCCAGGGCGACGACGTCGGAATCGAGCACCTTCACGTGGGCATCGACGCGGGTACGGGCTCGGGTCACGCACGAACGTTGCCGCCTCGGAGCAAAGGCGTGTCGCTCCACGTCCGGGGAAGGGGAAAACCGTTAACCCCCTCGGCGGATACCGTCCGGTATGTCCCGCTGGACGTGCGGCATCGACGGCTGTGACGCCGCCTTCGAGGACGTCGAGTCGGCCATCCTCCACCAGACGACCGAGCACCAGCGCCACGAGTGTAAGGTGTGCGGCACGATCGTCCCCGACGGCTACTTCGCCATCCGACACGCGTTCGACGAGCACACCCGCGCGGAGTACGTCCGCGCGTACGAGGCCGACTCCGCCGCGGTCCGCCGTCGCGAGGAGGTCAAACGCGAGATAGAGGCCGAGGCCGACCTGCAGGCGGTCGTCGAGCGACTGAACGGCGGCTCCTGACCGACCGGTAGTGGCCGACCGCCCCTGATCGGCGTCGCGTTCATGACCGCGGCCCGACCGGTGAATGATCCCCGACCGCGGACCGACGGATACAGAAACGCCCGTCGACGATTGGTGGTATGGACGAGATCGACGTCGAGCCGGTGGAGCGCGTCGACGACGCCGCGAGCGTCGACGTCGGCGCCGACCTGCCACGGGGCGTGGAGGCGCCGGAATACGTGCTCTACGGCGGCAAGGGTGGCGTCGGAAAGACGACGATGGCGGCGGCGACCGGGCTCTCCTCGGCGGCGGGCGGCGTGCGCACGCTCGTCGTCTCGACGGATCCCGCCCACTCCCTTTCGGACACCTTCGAGGTGGACGTCCCGGCGGAGCCGACGCGGATCCGCGAGGACATCCCCCTCTACGCCGCCGAGATCGATCCCGACGCCGCCATGGACGAGGGCATGTTCGGGGCCGACGGCGACCCCCTCGGCGGGATGGGCGACGTCGCCGACGCGATGGGCGGAATGGGCGGGATGGGTGGCATGGGCGACATGGCCGAGGACGCCGCGGAGGGGATGGCGGACGCCCCCGGCGATCTCCTCGGCGGCACGATGCCCGGGGCGGACGAGGCCGCCGCGATGCGCCAGCTGTTGGAGTACCTCGACGACCCGCGGTTCGACCGCGTGATCGTCGACACCGCACCGACCGGCCATACCCTACGACTGCTGCAGTTGCCCGAGCTCATGGATTCGATGATCGGACGGGTGATCAAGCTGCGCCAGCAGTTCTCCGGCATGATGGACGGCTTAAAAGGAATGTTCGGCGCCGGGGACGACGGGGCCGATCCCACCGCGGACCTCGACGAGTTACGCGACCGGATCGAGCGGCTCCGTGCCGTCCTGCAGGACCCCGACCGCACGGACTTCCGGGTGGTGATGATCCCCGAGGAGATGAGCGTCGTCGAATCCGAGCGGCTCGTCGCTCGGCTCGATGAGTTCAACATTCCGGTGAACACGCTCGTCGTCAATCGCGTGATGGAGCGCGTGAGCGACGTGGCGGACGTCGACCCCGAGTGGATCGTCGAGCCCGACCCCGAGCACTGTGAGTTCTGTGCCCGCCGCTGGGACGTCCAACAGAACGCGCTCCGACGCGCGACGGACCTCTTCCGCGGCCGACAGGTGAAACGCGTCCCGCTGTTGGCCAACGAGGTGCGCGGCGAGGCGGCGCTGCGGGTCGTGGCGGCGTGTCTGCGGTGAGCGCGGGGAGCGCGGTGAGCGCGAGGGGAAGCGGTCCCGAACGGACGCTCTTATAGGCGAGACGTCCCTCCATGGGACATGAACTGTCGGCGGTGTGGAACCCCGCTCACGAAGCCCGGGGACTACTGTCTGACCTGCAACACCGCCAACGCGGACGCCGTCGTGATCGAGTTCGAACGCGATCGCGCCGAACTGGCGATCCTCGACGACGACGAGGTCGTCGGACGGACGACGGTGACGACCCGACCCGAGCGCGCCGAGCAGCTCTCGGCGGTCCAACTGCGGAACTTCGCCGGACGCGTCGCCGACGAGGTTCGTCGCAAGCGCCCCGAAACCGTCTACGCCGCCGGCGAGCGGGAGCCGTTGCGCGAGACGCGCGCACAGATCCACCACGAGTTCTATCGGGTCCCTGACGACGGAACCGACGGCGACGGCGACGTGGTCGGGTGGGTGCTCGACCGCCGCGGCGACCGCGCGCTGGAGGTCGTCGAGACGCCGCCGCGCGAGAAGATCGGCGGCTCACACTCGACGCTCATCGGCGGGCGAAAGGGGCGGAAGGCGATCGGGACCGTCGCGGAACATCCGCACGTCAAGAAGATCGTTCCGGGCCCCATCGACGCTGGCGGGACCGGATCGCGCACCGGCCTCCGAGCGAAGGCGACGCGGGCGGGGACCAACGGCAACGTCCGGCTGCTGCTTCGGGACGGGTCCAGCGTCCAGGAAAATCGGATCGTCACCACCGCGATGGATCGCGAGACCGGCGAGCGCGTCCGTGCCGACCTCAACGAGGCGCTTCGAGAGGCGGAGCTACAGGACGCGTGATCGAGCGGAGCGACCGCTCGCCTCCCGCAGCCCAGCTCCCGAAGCTCACCGCCCGCAGCCCACCGCCCGGTAGGTATTTGAGCCCGCGACCACGATCGCTTATAAATGCTCAGCGACGTCATGGAGGACTACGTGAAGGCGATCTACGTCCTCCAATCCGAGGAGGGTCCCCCCGTCTCGACGTCCGCGATCGCGGAGTACCTGGATAAGAGCGCCCCGTCGGTGACGGACATGCTGGGGAAGCTGGCCGACCGCGGGCTCGTCGACCGCGAGCCCTATAAGGGGGTGGAGCTGACCGCCGAGGGCGAGGCGGTCGCACTGGAGATCGTCCGACACCATCGGCTGTTGGAGGCGTTCCTCGCCGAGCATCTCGATTACGACTGGAGCGAGGTCCACGACGAGGCGGACGCCCTCGAACACCACATCTCCGAGGAGTTCGAACGACGCGTGGCGAAGGCGCTCGGAAACCCGGAGGTCGACCCCCACGGCGACCCGATCCCGGGCGCCGATCTGGAGCCGATCGAGGAGGGAAGCGGGCCGCGGCTCTCCGATCACGCCGAGGGCGACCGCCTCGTCGTGACCCGCGTCTCCGACCGCGACGAGGAGGAACTCGAGTACCTCGCGGACGCGGGCATCACGCCCGGCACCGAGATCGAGGTCGTCGACGTGGCCCCCTTCGGACTGATCACGGTGCGAACCCCCGCGGGCGAACAGGGGCTGCCGGCGGAGATCGCCCGCTCGATCCGCGTCGAGTGGGCGACCGAGAGCGGGGCTGATGGCCGAGACGAGAGCGGGGCTGATGGCCGAGACGAGAGCGATGAGGAGCACGCCGACGCCGTCGAGTCCGGTGGCACGTGAGATGAAAACATACCACACGCCTCGGCGGGTTTTTTCACTGCACTGTCCGTGACGACCGACGTGGTACTCGCCGACACCCTCGTCACCTTCCTCATGGGGACGGTCTTCGGACTCGCGCTCGCGGCGCCGCCGGGTCCGATGAACGCCGTCATCGCCGAGGAGTCGGTGCTTCGTGGCTGGGCGGCCGGCACCCGCGCGGGCCTCGGTGCCGCGACCGCCGACGTGCTCTTTTTCGCGCTCGCGTACGTCGGCGTCGCCGCGATCGTCGAGTCCGCGCCGCGCCTCCAGACGGCGATGATCGGCGCCGGCGGTCTCCTGATGTGTTACTTCGCGATCGGTGCAGCTCGCGGTGCCCGTGCTTCCTTCCGGCCGACCGGCGGCGACGAGCCCCGGATCGAGGGCGGAAAGGGGTTCCGGAAGGCGCTCGTGTTGGCGCTGACGAACCCGTTTCAGGTGCTCTTCTGGTTGACCGTCGGGATCGGGCTGCTTCGGCCCGGCCGGCTCGACGTGCTCGCCCCCCTGCCGGTCGTCGGCGGGACGCTCGCTGACACGCTCGTCGTGACGACCGGCTCCCCGGCGATCCTGGGCGGCTTCTTCGCCGGCATCTTCGGCTGGGTGCTCGGATTCCCCGCCCTGCTCGTCGCCGCCGAACGTCGAACGGAGACCTTCGCGCCCGTCGTCGCGGTCGGCTCCGCCCTGGTGCTTGCGGGCTTCGGCGTCTTCTTTCTGTTCGACGCGGCCACGACAGTGCTTGCGTGGCGGTGAGCACACACCGAAACGGGGCCGGGATGGACAACGGCTTTCTACTCGGGGCGTGACATCTCCGTATGTTCGAGAAGTCGAAGTGGATCAAACTCCCACGTAGCGTTCTCGTGGGTCACGGCGTCGTCGACGAATTGGGCGATGCGGTCTCGGAGCTCTACCTCTCGGGTCGCCCCCTCGTCGTCACCAGCCCGACGCCGAACCGGATCGCCGGCGACCGGGTTCGTGCACAGTTCGACGATCCCGCGACCGCGGTCGTCGAGTCGGCCTCCTTCGACGCGGTCGAGAAACTGATCGACACCGCCGAGGCGGTCGATCCCGGCTATCTGATCGCGCTCGGCGGCGGCAAACCGATCGATACCGCGAAGATGGCCGCCGACCACCTCGGCGTCGGCTTCGTCTCCGTTCCGACCGTGGCGTCCCACGACGGCATCGTCTCCGGGCGATCGTCGATCCCCGAGGGCGACACGCGTCACTCGGTCGCGGCGGACCCGCCGCTTGCGGTCGTCGCGGACACGGAGCTGCTCGCGAACGCGCCGTGGCGGCTCACGACCGCCGGGTGTGCCGATATCATCTCCAACTATACGGCGGTAAAGGACTGGCGACTCGCACAACGGCTCCGAAACGTCGAGTACAGCGAGTACGCGGGAGCGCTCTCGGAGATGACCGCCGAGCTGCTCGTCCAGAGCGCCGACTTGATCAAACCCGGCTTGGAGGAGTCGTCGTGGATCGTCGTGAAGGCGCTCGTCTCCTCGGGCGTCGCGATGTCCATCGCCGGCTCCTCCCGACCCGCCTCGGGCGCCGAACACCTCATCTCCCATCAGCTCGACCGCATCGCGCCCGGAAAGGCGCTTCACGGACACCAGGTCGGCGTCGCGTCGGTCATGACCGAGTATCTCCACGGCGGCGAGGAGGGTCAGTGGCGAGCGATCCGCGACGCCCTCGCCTCCCTCGACGCGCCGACGACGGCCCAGGAGCTCGGAATCACGGACGAGGAGCTGATCGAGGCGTTCACCGGCGCCCACGAGATCCGCGACCGCTACACCATCCTGCAGGGCGGGATCAGCGAGGAGGCGGCCGTCGAGGTCGCGACGACGACTGGCGTCATCGAGCGATCATCGTGACCTCGAAAGGCCAATAACGGTTCCGCGACAACCCGAGGTATGTCCGCAGCCAGCGTTCGCGAGCGCGTCAAGCGCCGTCCCGCGGCGACCGTCATCCTCCTCACCGTCGTCGGCTACGGGGCGGTGCTCGGCGCGTTCCTCGTTCCCGGGTTTCAAGCGCTGTTTCCCGACCTTTCGCGGTCGACCGTCGACGTCATGACCCACGCGATCGCGGCCGTCAACTCGCTTACGATCCTCACGCTCTCGCTCGGCTGGTACTGGATCCGCAGCGACGAGGTACGAAAACACGCCGCCGCCATGGTGACGTCGTTCGCGCTGATCCTGTTGTTTCTCGGCATCTACGTGCCGCGCGTCGCCGGCGGCGGCACGAAGTACTTCGACGGCCCCGAACTGGTCGGCATCGTCTACCTCGTGATGCTCGCGATCCACATCGTCCTGTCCATTCTCGCCGTGCCGGTGGTCCTCTACGCGCTCCTGTTGGGACTTACCCACACGGAACGCGAACTCCGGACCGAAACGCCACACGCCAGGGTTGGTCGGATCGCCGCCGGATCGTGGTTGCTCTCGCTCGTGCTCGGCGTGATCACCTACGTCATGTTGAACCATCTCTACGGGTTCACGTACTGAGTTCACTCCCGATTCAACGTTCGAGGCTGCTCACCGTCCAGCCCTCGTGGGCGCCGGCGGATCGATCCGGGCGTGATCGACGGTGAACCGAGGGTTTTTCCCCGACTCCACGCGCAGGTCGGCGTATGACCGACCCGGTACGCCGCGTCGCCATCCTCGTATCGGACGGTGAGGAGGTCGTCGAGGTGGCGGACGGTGAGGAGGTCGTCGAGGTGGCGGGCAGCGGCGCGAACCTCGAGGCTGACCTCGAGACGGCCGTCGGGACGACCGCAGCTCGCGTCTCGTCGATCCGTCGCGCCGATGCGATCGTTGCCGTCGGAACCGACGCGGTCTCCGCGGCCGCAACGGACGAGCACGACGTGCCGATCCTTCCGATCGGCGTCGGACGCCTCGGCGTTGCGCGGCCATACGCGATCGAGGCGCTCCGAGCGCTCGTCACGGGTCGCTGGCGTCGAACGTCACACCCGACGCTTTCCGTCACGGTCGGGACCGATCGCTCGACTCGTCACCGGGGCGCATTCGACGTGACGCTGATGACGGCCGAGACGGCACGGATCTCCGAGTACGCCGTCTCGTTTCCGAGCGGGCGCGCCGAGTCCTTTCGAGGCGACGGCGTCGTCGTGGCGACGCCGCTGGGCAGCGACGGCTACGCCGGTGCCGCCGGCGCACCCGTCCTGGAGTCGCAAGCCGGGATCTCCGTGACTCCGGTGGCACCGTTTCGGATTCACGGCGTCCGGTGGGTGGCCGACGGAGGAGTCACGCTGTCGATCGAACGCGACGAGGAGCCGGTCGATCTGACCGTGGACGGCACACGGCGGGGAGCCGTCACGCCACACGAGCCGATCGAGATCCGCGTCGATCGCGGGTTCGATCTGATCTCGGTGCCGGTCGGACGGGAAGGCGACGACGCGGGCGATTGGAAAAACTCTAATGAGTCGTGTACGGAGTGACGGGTATGGACCCACTGCAGTTCCTCGTTCCCCTCGACTGGCTGACGGTCGTCGGGCCGATGCTGCCGTTCGCGATCCTCGTGATGGCGGTGGCGAACCTCGCGACGCGGCACTTGGCGCATCGTCGACACGTTGAGCAGGGAGCGGACGGCGACAGCGTCGAGCAGTACACGCCCCACGCGTTCACCAACGTCGGGCTCATTCTGTTGAGTTTCCTGTTCGCGCTCGACGCGCCGACCGGCGGCGTCGTGTTGTCCGTCCTCGTCGTGACGATGCTGATCGCCGACCTCTTCGAGTTCGAGGCGCGCAACGTCGAGGCGCGCAACGACATGACGATCGAAGCACCCAAAAGCGCGATCGTCGCCTCGGCGCTCGTCGTCTTTTATGCCGGCTACTACGCGCTCTTCTTCCTCGTCTCCGGCGTCTGGGGGCAGATCATCGCGTAAGGAGTTAGCGGCCGAGTCGGCGAGGCGATCCGAACGATTCCACGTGGCTCGGAGCGTTTATACGTCCCACGCGCCGAACGTCGACAATGAGTGCGTTTCCCACCGGCCAGTTGCTTTATGGACTCTGGTACGCCCTTATCGGCATCGCGTTCTGGTCTTCGGGATTCGTCGTCGCGTACTACCTTTATAAACGGTGGGGCGCCGACGAGGGGCCACAGTCCCGTCGTGACTCGCCGTAAGGGGTGTCGTATTCGGCCGTCACGTTCGGTCGCCACATCCGGCCGTCGTGATCGTCTTCCGAGCGGGACGTTCCGACCGCCAAGCGCCGCCCACCGACGTTCGGACGCTCCCGCACGGATGGTTAATTCTTTAAGCACGCGAACCAACTCCCAACTGAATAATGGCGTCCGATTCGGTGAAACTATACACGGCCATCTACGTCGCCCTCGTCCTCCTGGCGCTCTCG
>LKMJ01001788.1_pt1 | contig 19325 bp, 25 predicted proteins | sample 643391 | NCBI WGS metagenome assembly LKMJ01 (sample SAMN04112250, study PRJNA286221) | soda lake metagenome | biome: soda lake; feature: Kulunda Steppe; material: water; isolation source: sample PL-Br10 brine of Picturesque Lake | place: Russia: Kulunda steppe | collected 2010-07 | reverse complement strand
TCCTCGACGGTGTAATCAGAGAGAAACAAGTCCTCCAGTGTTTGCCTGAAAGTGGGATTTGGGTGCTGCAGCATCCACTCTGGGGTCCAGGGCTCAGAGCGATACCAAGGCTCTGTGGGATGGTTGGGAGGAGAAGGATCTGAGGGCTGGGGGCTGGGAGCAGGGGGCTGGGGACTGGGAGGAGAAGGCTGTGGCCCCTGTGAGGAGGAGGCCCCTGCATCAAATGGAAAGAGGATCATCAAACCAGACCATGCAGCAGCATCCTCTGCCCTCCTTTTCAGGTTACCTACGGAGGGAGGTCAAAGGTATCCCTGGAGGAGGCAGGTTGGGCAGGGGCTATCTCCCTCTTCCTCTCCCTCTCCCTCTCCCTCGCCCTTTCTTCGTCATTATTTCCTTAACTTTTCCTGCCCGGAAGTCAATTCTTTATCTTTCCGGGTGGCCGGAAGGGCAACAAATCAAATTGCCGGGAACCCGGACCAGCTTTGGCGCCTCCGGCGCGGGCCAAAGCTTAGTCAATATCTCTGGGGCCCGGCCGGGTTGAACTTCCCTGGTAGTGCTAGCAATACAGCATACCTTTTGGCTCTTTGATCTTTGCGGCTCCTTAATCTTGCAAGGCACTCAAATAATAATATTAATTTATTGCGAGTAATACAGGCTTGCGAGGCCTCAGAATTTGAGCCATTATTTGCGAATTCAGAGTCATGTGGTTACCTTCTGAGGTGCAACATGCTCACTCAGACAAAGCTCGCATTCCCCCTTCTCAAGTTCCGCATCTCAGGGCTATCCCTATCAACTCCTTAAGGCTCGTGCTGCTCCTCTATACAGCACATGTGTGCTCTTGCAAGCTTGCATACATGTACAAAAGTGGGGCACTCTCCCGTAGCACCTCCCTGGGGAAAGAAGTCCCTCTAGCCTAACACAGACTGTCCATTGGCCAAGGTAGTAAGGTAGTGCAGGAGAGGTCTGGCAGCAATGGTATGGTAGAAGCACATGCACCACCCAGGCAGGAACCAGCCTCATTCAGGGCCTCCCTTGCCTTTCATACACTTCTGCTTGGTCCAATTCACTAAGAATAAGCATCCTGCCCCTGTGAGGCACCCCGGTCACTTTGGGGAGCCCGGGAGGGGCAGGAGGGGCAAGCTGAACTGATAAACTTTGCGGGCTCCGGAAAATGGTAGCTTATTTTGCTACAAATAAGTTGCGAGCTGATGAGAGACTTAATTTATTACTTGCAAGATCCCTAGGATCCAGATGTTATGTACAAAGATATGTTCGTGTAGACTGGATTTGCTTTATTGGTGCCCAATATATATGCGCCAGCCTGAAAACCCCAAAACATCAGAAGTGCACACGCATGCACAGTATCTAAGATCAGGTGTATTCCGCCTGATAAAACATAAATCTTGAAGTATGGCATGAACTTAAGACATACTTATTTTTTGTACATGTGCCCACAACCCTTCGTGAGTGGTAGCATTCTTTAAAGGAAAGAATTTGGCAGCAAATTTGCTCCAACCTCGGAAGGTTCAGTCCCTCCCCAACAGGTCAGTGTCTGGCTGCATTCCGTCACCTAACAAACAACCTTTTGCACACCTGCACTCTGAAGGTGCGGGCCAAGCCATCCAATGCGGCGGTCATGGCCAAATTAGCAGTCTGGCGTGGCTTTTCATAGCGCTCCTGCAACAGGGAGATAGCAAGCAAATCTGACAAGCCTAAAAAACTGGACGCAATAGTTCACAGCGGCGTGCTCAATTCGGCCTGACCGGCACATTTTTCACTCACTGGCACTCTGGCTATGGCTAGGCAAAGTAGACACAGACACAATTTGGCAAACAGTACAAGTCAAGGGCATCCATTGCCAAAGCAAAGAGTTTGGGGGTTCACCTGCAGCTGCCATTGCACCAGGCACCCCAAACTTCCCAGGCCCAAGCAATTCCAACTCCTGATGCAAAGCTTGCTCACTTGTTCAATCAAGAGGCACGCGTGCTCAGCATGTACCTGCAAAGCTAAGAGGTCGCCCGGGTCCACGCCACAGCTGCGGCTCCACACCAGTGCGTCAGCCAGCGTCTCAGCATCCCCAAAACCAAGATTCACGCCTTGGCCAGCAAGTGGGTGCACAGAGTGTGCAGCGTCCCCGACAAGCGCCAGCCTGGGGCGTACATACCTGCATGCATTGGCAGCATGAAACTGTACGCTGTGAGGGGCACCCAGGTTGTAGGGGCTAATTTCTAGGCACCCTGGGGCATATCTTCACCTCTGAGGTGCACGAGGGAGCCTGGCACTGCAGAGGTGCTCGAAGGCATGGCCCAGCTCAGGAGGCTGCAGGTCTGCTTCCAGAAAAGAGGGTACAGAAGGACACAGGGCAGGGGACTGCTTCACGCTCAGCCACACACGCAACAGGCAGCGCGATGAAATGTTGCTAAGGAGGAAGGGGCTGGATCAGGCCACCTTGCACGTGAAAGCCAAGAACATCGGAACCATCAGCGCAGGAGTGGCCTGTGGGCAAACCGTCAAACATTTGTCGGGACGACATACATGCCTCTGCATCTGATCATTGTCCAATAGCATATCTAGCACACACCTGCCTGCGTGTTGCAAGCGAAGGGGGAAGCTCCTGGGCTGATCGCCCACCCATGCTTGCACACGTGGCGGCGGCTGAAACTGGCTGGTTTCAGGCTGGTGCTGGAAAAGGCTCCCAGCAGTTTTGATCAAGGAGGCAGAGGAAGCCTCCAGGGCTGACAGCCAACCCAGACCAAGTGGAGAGCTTCCTTGACTTGAGTCTGCGGTAGGTAAGCTCTCTTGCAAGGCCTGTGGGGTGGGGTGAGTCCGAAGAAGGGCTAGCAACGAACAAACAGAGAAAGCAGGGTGCACATGCATGCTACAGCAAAAAGGCCTCATGTAGCCTCAAACCTCGATCAGGTGGCGAGACAGCCGGCAGGGTACTGAGCACATTGAGAACAGCACATACCCCCCACACACACTTGCTGGCTTAGCACATCTGGATTTGCTTGCATTCCAGCATCCTCCCTGGCATGTACCCATGCCCATCTGCACTAGCCTGCTCGCAGACCTTGTTTGCCGCTGCTGCAAAGGCAGAGGGAGACAACTGCTCCAGAGCGCGTGCAGCGTCGGGTGTGGTTGACCACACGATGTTAGCGAGCCCGTCCCTAACTGGCAGCAGCGCAAGCGGCCCAGTGGGCAAGAAGCGCTGCCATGCCGTTGAAGTGGGGGCGCCTGCACACAGCATGTGCACCAAGTGATAAGACCTTGCTGGCGGCTGGCAGACCTGGACAGCAGCCCTTTCTCAGAGCTATAGCAATCACACGCTTGCATTGCAAAGCTGCCGCCCTGCCGTCCACAGCAGCCACTCACACAGCTGCACGGCAGCCACACCTGTCACTCACCTTCCAGCTGCACAGTGGCTACCAATGCGCGCTGGTTGTATGCCCACCCAAAGGTGCGGAAGCCTGCCAGCTCGCGGATCCGAGAGCCACCTCCATCTGCTGCCACAACGAGCCGGGCTTTGAGCTCGGTACCATCCTGCATAAGTGCGCCAAGCAAATGCACAAGTGTGGGCACTTTTGGCGCAGCATGTCTGCCCTGCAACCAGGTTAGAGCTTCACAAAGAGGACATGCATGCACACGCTTATTTGCAGAAGGCTGACCAGGAGGCAGAGCCCAAAGAGAGGCCATCATTAGTGCGCTGCAATTGCTACAACTCTCTCAACATTATGCCTTATATCACAACACGACAAGGGCCCAAGTCTTTCCTGGCTCACCTCAAACATGAGCATCGCGAGCTGATTCCCTTCCAAGTCGCTGCCCACACTCTCACTGCTCACACTCTCACCACCCCTTCCGCAGTGTGGCCTGCTGCTACTTCTGCTGCTAGTGTTTACATCAAGTGCTGGTGCATATTGGCTGTGCGCATCGAAGGGGGGCAGCTTGAGGCCCTTGATTGCTGCAGGCCACAAGCACTGCACTGGAGCTCCTTTTGTGCCTGAGCCGCCCCCGGCTGGTGCACGCAAGGGTGCTGCTGCTGCCTCCTCAAGGGAGGCTGTCTCCGTGCCTGATCTATGCTGTAAAGTAGCAAGCAGGGAGGCCTGCAGGCAAGATCACCACAGGGATAGGAAATGGTATAGGTGTTTAAGACAGTCCCAATGACTCTGCATCCACACCAGGATCTAGCCAGGGTATCACTGACAAAAGATACCCAGCGGCAAGGGCGTCGTGAGTGAGAGCTTATTACAAAATCCAAGGTCCGCTTCAACCAAACGAAAGTGTTGAGGGATAAACAGGGTTGGACTGGTAGACTTCAAGAGGTAGCCTGCCAATAAAACAGGCACTGGTGTCATTAAACCCATATGTCAAGGAGCAATGCCACAGGCATGCCATGCCCGAGCGCCCCTGAGACCACACATGCCAAGGGGATGCTTTTGAGGATGCCACAGGGCGCTCACCCTCACGGTACTCAAGGGCACTGGGAGATGATGTATAAAGGGGTGCTCACCTGTATGTTACTCAAGTGCACCGAGAGATGATGTGCATCTGCTTGAGGCAGGCACACAAGTATCCTGTACAAACCTGGAGCAAAGAGTTCTCCGCCACAACACCCATGTGCTCCACACCAGCATCTGCAGCTTGCCAGCGGATGCAGCCAGTCCCTGTAGCATCCCACACCTGCGCAGGAAGGCATGCACGCAGCAACCATTCTGACGCTATGGCCATCACTTGGAACCAAAGCAGTGCAAGGCCTCTCTTGTCAGCTAGCGTCGTGCTTTGAGGTACCCCTTTTGGGCGCAGTGAGCCCCACCTAGGTTACAAGAGAGGAAAGCACTCTGAAGCATCTGCCCATCAGGCACCGGTCATCCTTGAGTCCAATCATTGATCGCTTGAGCATCTTAAAACTCAGTTGATAACAAACCTGCATGGTGGTCAGTGCAGCACTGTGCTGCTTTATGAAGTCCCACACTCCAGCCTGCTGCATTACCCGGATGCTTGCAGGCGTGACCGTGCTGACGCGCAGGTCAGGAAAGGGGGAAGGTTGCCAAAGTGCACTCTGGACCTACAGAATTGCAGTGTCTGAAGTATAGTGGGTGGGCACATGCGGGAGGGTGTGGGCTTGCACCCTTGAGGCTTCATCAACACTGCCTCTCGGACTGTGCTGGAAAGTCTTATCAGCATGTTATTCATCTAACAGATCAATTTCGCATCAAGGGTTAATGTTAAGAGTTGGGCAAAGGTGATTGCCAAAGGTTGGAGGTAATAAGATATCTTATTAGTACATGAGATCACACCTACCTTTTGGTCCAGAAGGACAATGCGCATTGAGGCTGTCAGGGGATTTGAGGCTGCAAGCATGTGTAGGCATTCGCGCAAGCACTTGAGAGTTGCTGTGTCTTGTCAACAGCAGTTCAAGCATTCTGCACGCTGCGCTGGGAACTCACAGAGGAGGGCAGCCAGAGCAGCACCAACCATCCCTCCGCCCACGATGACCACATCTGCTGTGCCTTGCTCGTCCATGCCATTACTGCAAAGGCACCTGATGAAAGTTTGTGACTGGCCAGGGGAAGCACAACGGCCAGGGGGTAAATTGAAGCCACGCAGTATTGAATTCCGAAGCGATTTATACATGATTTTTCCACGTTGTAATTAAACATGACTGACTAAATGGTCAAATGGTGCGGCGCGATGGCCAAAATCACTCCAAAGATACTCCTTTTGGTTACTGCACCATGCACTTCAACAGCCGAAGCTGACACATGGGCTTATTGAAGAAGTACTTGGGAGGGGGTTGCTGTAACACCCTAAGTCGCATCAAGGATGGCACAGCGTGTCATTCCTCTAATGTTTTGGTGTTTGTGCTAGGAACCTGGCTCCACTCGCACCAAAGTCTGTCAGCGTCTTGCTCGGGGATCTGCCTCTATAATCCATGTTATAGATAACTCCCTAGCCTGCACGCTGCCCAGGGGAAATCCCCCTCTCAGCCCAACCACCAAAATGGTTGATTAGGTAACGCCTGAATCATTACAAGTGCTCTTAGCATTTATATTTGATAAAAGCTTCCTTAAGGCATCTGTGCTGCCTGCTGCACCCTCCCCACTTGATGATGCTTCGCCCCCTGCGGTGGATCCAGTAGAGGAGCTCACGGCAGACCAAATCAGTAAAGGGCGAGAGAAGTTCAGGATGTATAACCAAGGTAAGAGATAACAAAGAGGAGAGGAAGGTCAAATTGCATGCACACACACAAACTCAAACTACAGCTGAGATTGAAGTTCGATCAAATTGGCACATGTGCGCGCACGCACACGCGCACACAAACACACACACACACACACGCAGACACACACACACACACAAACTCACACGCACGCATGCACGCACGCACCCAAGCGCGCACGCACAAGCACACGCACCACCCATAATTGCAATAACAATCACATTGACACGCAATTGCACCAAATCCATAATTACAATCACAATCATGTTGACACACAACCCGCCTAACAAAGATTGCTCGTTGCCAAGTTTGGGGGGCCATGACACAGGTGGGCACGTGCACGTGTGTCTGTGTTTGCGTTTGTGTATGTGTGTTAAAATGAGTCAGCACATGTCCTCATCAGTGGTGATTGCATGTCATAAATATATGCTTGCTCAGAATGATTGATTGAGTCCCTTATTTCAATTGCTGCATGGTTACCTTATGCACAGGTGGGGAGGCCCAAAGTCCTACAGCGGTCAGCATTCCCTCCTTTGCCCAGCCAAGGTGCTCGCGGATCAGCAATCATGGCCAACACCACTTTTAAAACATCTGCTAATTCTAGCTCCCCAATTCCAAGGAAACAGAGTGAGCAACGCCTTCGCCCTTTCGGTCACCGGCCCAATATTGACTTGCATGCCATAGATGCCTCCAGTGCTCCATTTTTCATACCTATACACACCCCCTATACCATGCCTCTGCCAGCTGCTCCAGATGACCCGGGAGGTCGGGCAGCCTACATTCAAGAGCATGCACCAAAGGCCAGTTTTTTCAAGCAAGGCACACAAGCATGGCATGCGCTTCGAGTGGTCATGTGGAATGCCTCCAATGTAACGTCCCTATTGGGCTTGCTTTTTAGTCACTATAATGAAATGCATTCGCCTGTCGCTAGGTTGTTTGGCTTGCAAAACCAAGAAATGACTAAGATAGATCCTCTTGTTGGGCAATGGGGTTTGCACAATGAGTTGAACGGCACTGCTTCAATGGTGTCAGATTTTGCAAGTGTAAGCCAAGCCCTGTCCGAAAGATGTGTCATCAATATGTCCAGTAATGCATGCGCACATGAGCAAGGCCTCCTTTGTGCCTTACTGCCATCCGCTCTTAGTAGGTACAATAGTTGGTGCCCCATCCGCCTTACTACCATCCGCTCTTAGAAGGTACAATAGTTGGTGCCCCTAATTCTGCTTGTCACAGCTGCCTCACCAGATGCCAAGCTGGTGGGTGATGGGTTTGAAGTTCTGATGGAAGTGAAGTGTGCATGCCCTTTTGATGAGAAGGATGATGGCAGAGGCTGGCTTTGGGCCCCGTACAAAAAGGCTTTGAGTAGCAAAGGCATCAATGTGCGCCACTATGTCCAGTGCCAGGTGCAGATGCTTGCTGCAAATATCAATTACTGCTTCCTTGTGGGTTGGGATACTGAAACTTTCAGTGAAAGTTGCAAGGTTGCATTAGTGCCCTTTAATAGTGAATGGTGAGGCCAAATACTACGCTTACTCAGTTTAATTGTGCAGGCAGCAGCACCCTTGGCAGGTAGGCGTCCAAAATTCCATCCATTCGCGGGTACAAGGAATTTGTTGAGCTTACTCGTAGGCAAAGTGACTCATGCATTGAGTTGTGCAGCGCCGAGAGTGTCAAGGGAGGCGTCAAGTTGCGCTGGTTGCTAAGTATGCATATATTGTGTGAAGTGTCGACTGCAAATACCAGGGCTCAGACTTAAACTTGATTGTTGTTTAATGCCAATTATTGTGAACAGCTTGGCTTTTGGGGAACATCCACCTTGCTGGCCAGTCTGAGAGGTATGCAGCAGCGCTGCTTGCCCAGGTTCTCACGATCTTTAAAAGCTAATTGTACAGATGTTTTAGAATATAAACTATACCCAGAGTAAAAATTTTGAGGTGGACCTGCCAGGTCATGGTGAGGCCCCCCCCCCCGTGCAGGCGTTCGCGCAGAAGTGCACCTTGCAGGCCTGTCAGAGAGGTGTGCAGCAGCCCAGGTCCTCACAATCTTGAAAACTCTGGGTTTACAGATGCAGTATGTTTTTTAAAATATCTGAATTACGTACGTGTCAAAGTTTCAGCCAAATCCCAGAGTTCACCCCGCCGGCGGCCCCCGAATTTCGCCCAAGTTCCGTTCGAAACAAAAAGGAGCACCTTCAAGCAAAGTTTTGAGTGATTTTGGTTGTCGCCCTTGGAGGCTATTAGTGAGCAAGAGTGAATTCGCAAAGCGTGGATAAAAGAAACAAGCAGATAGGCTTTTTTTCACCAGGATGATGTTATAACTTTTAATATATGCTGGGGTCTGGAATATTCTGGCATGCAGCATTCAGCTTACAACATCAAAGAACGCAACCCATGCTGACTTCAGCACCTACACAAATCCCCAGCCCAGTATCGTCAAGAGGCTCTTAGCTTTGTAGACGTGGATACTGTAACGTTAGAGTGCTGCCGCGTACCTTGCAAAGGTCCCCGTGCCCAACGTCTAGCGTCGCGTTACAGACATACAAGCCAAAGCTAATAATATCATATATTGGGAAAAGCCCAGACCACATCAAGACTCCAAGGAAGACTCAAATGGTAAATACCAACTGAACATCAGCACCAAATGCTCACAGCATTTCCAGAATATCAATACTGTTGCACTCTCCCCTCCTTTAAATTGGAACCAGGGGTATAAAAGCAAAAAATGCTGTTGGAAGATCAAGGAAGCAATGGCAGTGCAACATGTGGTTGCTGCTGCTCAGGACTTGCACCGCGTGTAAACCTTAAGGATGGAGTGCATGCACAAAGTGCGGGCGCTCAGATATTTTCTGCCTGATGGCCTGGAAAGCCTCCTTTTGAGGTTGCTCCCAGATCCAATCTGCCTTTTCAGCTGTCAGTGCGTTGAGGGGTGCAGCAGGTTCAGCAAAGTGATCCACCATGCGGCGGCTGAAAAAGCCAGGCCTAGAAAACCTTTAAGCTGTCTTTTACACTGAGCTGGGGTGCCTGCTGGCTCCGGCCACTCTAGGATGGCCTTGAGCTTGTCAGGATCCATGGTGATACCCTTGTCAGAGATGACATGGCCCAAGAATTTGAGTGCATTCACGCCAGACTCACATTTGGAGCGTTTTATGAAAAGCTTGTGTTTGCGCAGTAGCTCCAGAGCAATGCGTAAGTGCTCTCGGACCTTGAAAAAATCAGGACATTATCCAAATAGGCCACGACAAACTTGTTGAGGTATGGCCTGAACACGTCGTTCATGAGCCGCTGGAAAGTTGCAGGGGCGTTGCACAGCCCGAAGGGAAGGACACAAACTGGAAGTGACCAAATTGTGTTCTGAAAGCTGTTTTGTATTCATCACCCTCTGTGATGCGGACCTGATGGTAACCTGAGCGGAGGTCTAGGGAGGAGAAAATCTTTGCTCCATGCAGCTGATCAAGCAGATCATCTATTCTGGGGAGGGGTATGAATTCTTGATTGTTGTGTTGTTCAGCTTTCTGTAGTCCACGCACATACGTAAGGTGCCGTCTTTCTTCTTCACAAAGAGTACAGGTGCACCAAAGGGGGATGAGCTAGGCTCAATGAAGCGTTTTCCAGTCAGCTCTTCAAGTTGCTTACGCAGCTCTTCCAGTTTGTCAGGGGCAAGCCTGAAAATTGGTCCCATTTGAGGCGCGCTACCTGGCAGCAGCTCTATGGAATGCTCCACATTGCATTCGTCAATTTCTTCGTGAAGAAAGGAGGGTAATGTAACACTGCGACAGAGGCAAACCAAAAGGACCAGCCATTGCCGATGACCGGCCACTCTGGTACCTTCTTGTTCCTATATACAGGAACAGGGGGACTTGCACCCCATCCTTAAGGTTTGCGCAATGTGCAAGCCCTGAGCAGCTGCAACCACATGTTGCGGGCACACTGCCCCTATGCTGTCATGCATCTCCCAAAAATGCGAGACCTGAGAGATGTACCCTTCAACAATCTGCTAGTCCAGGTTGCATCAGTAGAACGATAGCTCGGCTTTCCCACCAGCTGATACACGTAAAGGCGCAACCCCTATTGCAATCCAGTGAAACTTGTGCTTTCAACAAAAGATCTCGGTTGAGGGCAAGAGGCCAAGATCTCTCCAATCAGTAGAGATGCATACACAACGTATGCCCCAAAGCCAAACTGGTCTTGGGGGCATACATTGGTACCCATCCTCTGCAGAAACAAAGGACCCACTCTCACAGTCACAATCCCAGAGCGCTCTCCCAGCTAGCTGGATGAAGATGTTGAGCAGCTCCATCCCATCACCAGGAACTCATACCCCTCTATGAAGCTTAAGATCCGATGCCCGCGGGCGTGTGCCATTGGCTGGTGCAGTTAACAACGATGTTTGGCCAGGTAAGGAGAAGCACTCATGCGTGCGTGCATGTGCAAGCTCAGGCAAGTGTGCACATGCGTGTGCACAGAAGTGCGCGTTCATATTCTCGTGTTCATGTGCCTTGTACCAGTGTGTGCGCGCTTACATGTATGTTTGTATGTGCACCCACATGTTTCTGCATCACCTGCATTCAGTGGCAGGCATCCCTGCAATATATGCCCATTGCATATATGTAATATATATATATTGCATATATATGTGCCCACATCCACACCTGCCATACCCTGCACTCCATGCCCATCGCATCCACATCCTTACTTGCCATACCCAGCTGTCCATGCCCAGTGCATCCGCACCTGCCAAAATCTGTCCTGCACCCCCTCCCAAATTCGCAGCATGCCGCATCCCGCTGCGTCAGCAGCATTGTGTTTGTGGCCAACCTCGGCAGCATGTGCATCATGCGCGCCTTGATCACTTCGTGCCGTATGGTCCACATAAAGCAGATTACATTCCAGCAAGGTGGATGCGTGCGCCAGGCAAAGGGTGCAGCCAAAGTGCGTGTGTCAGGCACAGAGCAGCCATTTGTCCACGGGCTTGTGTGTGAGTATGCGGTACTAGGGCTGAGGTCCAGGGCCTTCAAAGTCTGCGTGTGTCTTGGAATGGCAGTGGTGTGCATGGCCGGGGGCACGCTGTGGCACAGAGTCGGTGTGGGTGGAGCAAGCATTTGTGAATCACGATCCCAGCCATGGATAACAGCGCGCTGCAACCCCTGTGCTTGCCAGGCCCCCTGCTTGCCAGAAAATGGATGACAGTGTATTGCAAACCTTACTTGTCTCAACACGGACAATAGCGCGCCGCATCCCCTGTGCTTGCCAGGTCCCCTGCTTACCTGAACGTGGACAACAGCGCGCCGCAACCCCTATTTACTGACTTGCAGACCCCAAAGGCTATGCCCAGCAACACCTGACGCCAAAGCAGTTTGCATTGCTGGTGGAAGTGGTGGAGCACACGGAACTTGAGCTGCAATGATCACAATCTGACCCAGAGGCGCTGGCGCTTGCGCACGACTGTGTGTACACACATGCGTATGCTTGTGTGAGTATGTGTGATTGTATTTGCGTGTAGGTATGCATGTGAGGGAGAGAGTGTGAGAGCAAGAAAGAGAGAGTGGGAAAGCAGCTTTTTGTCAATGTTGTGACGTCCATAGCAATCGCACATAACCCTGCGCAAGGCAGCTTGCCACCAGCCCCTGCACCTTGCAAGCAGCCAATCAGCTTCAAAGCTGCAGCACCTTCCTACTTACAGGCCCTCCTCAGCCTGTACATGCCTGCATGCCTTCTTTGTTCCTTGGTGCTGTAGACAGTGCATGACTTGTGCTGAGTACACACACTCCTGGCTGCAGCGGCTGTCAGCCAAGGAGCTGGCCACTTGGAAGGTGCGTTGGAAGGCGCTCTTAAGTGTGCGCAAGAGCATATGTGTTTGCGTACGCCCCCTTGCATGCGCGTGTGTGCGTGTGTGTGTCTGGGAGAAAGAGAGCCCCTTGCGCGTGTGCGCTGCACCGCTAGTAAAGATGCTGGGCATGAAAGGCCCATCGGCAGCCAGTGCTGCACTCTCAAATAAGGCTTTGGAGACCTTCCAAAACCGACACCTGTCTCCACTCTAAGACCCAAATGATACACCCAAAAATCATACATCCAAACAAGGAAAATAAAGCCAATCAGCGAATTGAACTCTGAAACCAGACATACCTCTTAAAGAGCAGCATGGAAGACTACTTCACTCCACCAGAGAAGCCAATATCTACACAGATCATGCAGAAAGTCCAAAAGATTTATGCTTGCCTGCAAAAGAAACAAAAGCTGATAAACAGTCATCCCAAACAGGCAAAGAAAGATTTCTTCATAAGACATTTTGCACAATCTCAATCCAGCTTGAAAGACCAACGTGACCGTCAGGGTGACCCTGACACAAGCACCTTCGCAACAGATCCTGGAAAAGTCATAGAAGAGTATTGTGCAGATGCCCTCAAACCAGTCAACATCAAAACTGGCAAGTATTTATCACAAAAATCACTCAGATGCCACTCCTAGGAAAAAAAAATTATCAAACAAGTCCCCTGTTCCCTTTAACCCTGCAATCTTCCATAATCAAAGCTGAGATGGAGCATAAAAGCGAGAGGGGATGGATACTCTCTAAAAATGATTGACAAAAGTGCTTTTTATGAGTGCATCAAATCTCTTAGCAATAGTTAAGATTCCAGGTCCTGATGGCATTGGCAACGAGGCGCTCACAATGCTCCCACATGAATAACAAGACACTACTCACGGACTTTGTCATCATGTGGGCAATTCCTTGGAAGACCATAGATGAAAATAAGCGATCAGAGGCGGATATCTCTTCCTACAGACCTTTTGGGCCAACATGCATCACAAGTTATGGGCCTGACTTATCACCAACTCACACACTTTATGATTATGCAACAGCACACTCCCTGCTCAGCTCTTCACCGGATGGCTTCCGCAATCAGAAAGACGAAGTATACCAGCTTTAGAATGCCATCATGAGTTTATAGGATGCTTAACTCTTGAAAAAAGACATCTACGCACTGATTGTTCATTTTACATCAGCTTTTAATACCACAGACCATGACCAGATGCTACGGATTATGTAAGACTTGGGCTTCCCTACAAATGCCACCGATGCAATAAAGAACTTCTACAAAGATGCCACCACACAAATCAGGCTGCCCTTTACAGGATGCACACAGTAAATGCCTGTTATAAAAGGCACTAGCCAAGGCAACACACTCTCTCACTTCCTCTTCCTCCTCTACATGGAACTTCTTCGACGGCTCCATGTGGGAGGACGTGGCTACATACACAGCTGCATCCAGGACCGAAGCACTTGGACACCCACCTTGCCAACATACGTAGCAGTGCCTCTTTTGCAGACCTTACTATTGAAACCAACAAAATCCAAGACCATACAGTCCAAGCCTGGAAACTTTCATTATACTCTGACTGGGTGGAACTTGTTATTTCTGGCAGCAAAACTAAAGTAATAGATTCCCTGTATGGTCACCCTCCTAAAGACACATACCCTGTGACACCAATCAGACTCTCCAGCAGCTTTAAGAGGAAAAGATAAAAGTCCAGAATCAAAAGGCACAGTTCAAACCATCTGATGCCCCACCCTCTTTACTTTGAAGTTCAGCCCACCATGGATCTCAACCGGTAGCACCAGATCAAGTGCATTACATGCAATCTCAGGGAAAAGCTAAAATCCCTGAGGGCCTGCTGTGCCTCTCCACATCAAACAACGACCACTACACGCACAGTCATTGTTCCTAATCTTCAAGTTGCCTATGCGTTTGCCGTCACCCCCAGCATTAAAGCTGATTAAAGTATCTGGGGCACCATGATCAATAATGTCATCAAGCATAAGTTCAAACTTTGGAAGCCCACCCCCACTGCTATGAAATTAGAAGACACCCCAAACCTTGGGCTAGGGGCACCCTCAATTTGCATTGAATACCACTGGCTATGGCATAGCTGTCTAGCCACTGCACCTTCATCCTGCCTAGAAGATCCTGCAATTAGGCACCGCACAATTACCCGCAACCTTCTCACCAAGCAAGTGGCGCACATTCATGGTCTCATGAAAGAGTTCCTGGCCACAAGGGAAGGAACTAAACTGCATATCAGGCAGCAATTGAGTTACTATATGCGCCTGCGGCAACTCATGAGCATCCACTCCGGCAAATTCCAACTCATGAAATGCAGAGAGAGCATGTACCTAGAAGAAACAAGCCACACATGAAGCCCTCTCACTCCGCAAGCCACCGCCCCACATCCTCTCCACCTTGAGCACCTGCATCAACTAACCTTTACTCAATCTTGGCATAAACGGGCTCCATGAACTCACCAATCACTGCAGGACTCATGTCATTTAAATAGCACAGCTCCAGTCAAAACATCCTAAGTTAATAGCCAATTGCAAGGAAGCACTCAATAGACTAGCAGCTTCAGTCAATCTCCTCTCAACAAGGATCTCTCTGCATCTTGGATCCATGACTCTCAGAAATAGAAATACTGAACTCAACACCTTGTCAGCCTACCGCGAAATCAACAATGCACACATCAGCGGACTTGTAGTCAACCACTTCAGTTGCCCACCCGACCCCATCTCCACCACTGACACAGATCCACTGGATCTAGATGGCATCTAGCCCATCAACATGCACCTTTTGACCGCCCCCAACACAGACGAGTGCCCGCCCCCAACCACGCTCCACTACCCTGGGGCCTAGATACACACCTACTTACTGGACACCGCTTGGCATATCCAACCCAATCATCTGCATTAAACACAAGACTGATTGACCCTGCTCTGGATCAGGGTATCTTTCCACAAACTCAGAGCAACAGGCAAGCACTTTCTTCACCCAACACACAGCATATCCGACCAGATGCCGTGGAGGCTTGTGCAGCTACTCCCATAATTGGAGTGCAGACTCACGAGATGTACTTTTTGGTGCGCACTTCAACTCCCTCTCGTCCCAATTCACTGGTTTCTCAGTGTGCCATCCCATCTTCAACGAACAAACCATGAATCTCAGCCTTAGGCATGCCATCTACTCAGCCATCCTCGGTACTGAGGCAACTGCCACTTTCATGTTCCTACCATCTTGGGATGGATCCATGCTCACCAACCCTTACTCGAGTCTCCTGACAGCCTATCCCCACTTGTGTCATAAACTCGGAGCAATTCCAGCTAATGAGATTGCCTACACTTCCCCTCTATCTTGGATTAGTCAAAAGACTCCCTTACCCCAAGCCTCTTGGAATCTCCATATCATAGCTGTCTGGAATACAGCTGCACAACTTCATCTTGATAAACACGATCCTACATGGCTGCAAAATCTTGCTTGCGACATCCCTGAGGCAAATTGGCAGCTCAACAACATTGCCACCCACCCCGTAAGCAATGCTTGGCACGCTGAGACAACGCTTGGTCTCAAGAAATTTGAGAAACTTCGCTCAAACAAAATGCAAACTACCAGGTGCTCCCACAGACCTGCTTTGGGTGAATTGGCTTCCATTTCCCATCAATCCAAACCGGGACTCACACTTAAAATTCCAGACTGGAAATCCTTTACCTGCACGGATGGTAGCTGCCATACCCAAGAAGGTAAAACAGTTATTGGGGCAGGGGTCTACCACCCCAGCTTAGGCAACTCTAACTTGGTTGAACCAAATGGTGCTGGTATAACCAACACCATAGGGAGAGCAGAACTGGTAGCTATAGCTGCTGCTATCACTCACGATCATACTCATATTGCCACAGACAACCTTACCTCACTCCACCAAATTAGGAAACAATTGTTGTACCCAGAGAAACACCGCCACCATGTCCAAGGAGACCTCCTCAAAATTCTTTCTAATACAAAACTCTCAATCCCACATCTTCCTTTATTAAGTAAAATCTCATGCCGGAATTGCTGGAAATGAATGTGCAGATGCCCTTGCAAAATACCAAGCATGCCATGGAAACAGCCTCCCAGCTGAATCAACCATCCGCACTGCAGGCCCTGGTGGCAACCCCTTCTTCGATATTAGCTGGTTAGCTGTTGAAGAAGTAGATCAACAAGGATCTGGTACTGAAGCTCCCCAACACAGCCCTAGATTGACTTACCTTCCAAATCTCCAAGCCGCACTAAAATCACACATGCACTCAAACCATAAACTGGGTTATGCCGACCCAGAAACAGGGTACTACTCTTATTACCAGAGTCTACTTCCACACGTCCACAAAGGCATGAGCAACGCTTTTTGGAGCATGTCCAAACTTTCTCTCCAAATGAAGCTCAACATCTTCCACTACCGCACTGGCACCCTTCTTAATCAGAAACATGCTGTCCGTTTAAAAATGTCCACCAGCCTTCAGTGTCCACTCTGTCAGCAAGCAGATAGTGCTCTCCATATTCTCTCTGGGTGTCGACATACAATCATCTCAGGTATGATCACTGAACGCCATAATGTTGCCTGCAGGCTCATCATGGAAGCCATCAGCAAAGGCTCTCTGGCAGGTTGCTAGGTCCTTTTGGATGCCGGCAGCACTAATTGTTGGCCCAACAAAATCTTCAAATTCCTGAGAATGCTAATGACAGGACTATACCCAGCTGGCTTTTTGGTGCTTGTCTATCTGCTGGAGATAGACTCACCTCTAGTCACCCTGATGCCATTTTGGTCACCCCCTCACCTACAAAAAAATCCAAATCGCCAACCACTCCTCATTTGCACCAGGTGTCACAACCAAGACAACCCAGCAGAGACGTACGAAGAGTCCACGAGCTAAATGTCAACATGAGGGAGATACACCTTGTTGAGGTTAAGTACTGTGAGGATACACGGCCTGGACACCAACTAGAGGCCTCTAAAAAGCAACACGAGGTTCTTTGTAAGCGCTTGAAGGCCAAGAAAGTCATCCTTCACACAATTCTTCTTGGTGTTGGAGGCTCTATTTATACCTCACACACTTTGAATCACCTTAAGAGCGCGGCCTTGATGTACAAAAAGCCCATAAGACTGCCCTTAAGCTACATGCTCATTCAGTACTCTATGCACACAAACTGACAACTACTAGACGCGCTCTTGAAAAATTCAGTTGCTCTCAAGGTCTTGGTCTGGAGCAGGGGGCGGCTTGTCACCCTCCAGATCCTCACTACTAGTGAGAAGAACTAGTAGTTCTTCATTCTCCCTGGTGGAGGAGACTCACGGCTCTTCGGGCCAATGTGTCTCCTTTTCCTTAATCGATGTAGGGAGTGGTTTCACTGCCTATGTAGTTTTTCTCTTCTTTTCTCGTGCAGCAGATATATATACACCAATATTGTACAGCATAGTAAAAGATTGTGCTCCAATAATAGACTAAACACCACGATGGCCGCCGACACAAACGGCCTACTTACTCTGCCTTTAACCCACTACAACACCCCAACCAGTCAACACACCATCAAAGCAACCAGAGAAAAAAAAAGAGAAGACTCTTACACATAGAAATTGATTTCCCAGCCCCTCAATCAAACCCCTGAAATCCCCACACCTAGTGCCAGATTAATGCTGCATTTTCATCCGGAGGTTGATTGAGTCGGTTGGCGGAGTATCCCATTGTAGTTCGAGTTGTATTCAGCTATAGCTGTTTGTTTGAGCACGTCAAAGGCAAACTCGCGGTAATACCTAGTTTGCTCCAAACGACTTTGTAAGATGTACGCCAGGGAGTATTCCCGTCTATAGAGGAGCTAGCTAGCCCTTGGGGGGCAACAGGCGTGGAAGCACCCATTCCAGTCCATCCACCAGTCCAGTGTTAGCACGTCCGACGGCAGCTGCATACAGCGCTGACCTTGCCTCCTATTTGCAGTCTGAATAGAGAGAGAAAGTGTAGGGAAGGATAAGGACATCAGAGACTCCGCAGTCTCATCGCGGGCAACCTGTTGTCTGCTTGGTTTTCATTTTGAATGCGCATGCACCTGCCCAGTTTATTCTATGTCATCACACTCGTACACAGGGCACAGGTCTCTGTGACCACAACTTGTTGCCCGCGGCAATCCAGGCGCAACCGGTAGTTGTTATGGCCATGCCGCAAGCCTGGTTTGGATGCAGCAGTCTCTCAGCATGACACACCCATCCAATAGCTCGGACTACCATTGAGTGTGCATGCTGTAAGGTTTGCTTTCTCCTCCAGAGCCTAGAACCTGGAGAAACTGAGCCACCTTTTGATGATATGTACAAACTTAAGCAACCGGACTTACCAGGGGGTATGCCTTAAAAACATCGGCTGCTATACCAAGAGGGAAAGAGAGAGAGGAGGGTGACAAAACTGATAACTGGGCCTGTCCAGCTTGTGCTGCCTTAACGGAACAAAAACATAAAAGAAGCTGCAAGTCCTCTGACAAAGAACTCACTAAAATAACGCAGAAGCCCACCTGGGAACCAGAACTGGTAAGTAACCAGTGGTTGGCTGCAGTGCACTACACACGTGACCAGTTCATCAGTTGACCAAAAACTTGACAAGTCAGGGTTGACCCACAGCTAGGTCGTTAGCATGTCTGGTATCTGGCATGTCTTTGTCAGCTAAAATGTAAGGCAACACAGGCTCAAGTTGAAGAAAGCGCAGGTGGTAATGCAAAGTAAAACAAGAAGAAGCTAATGTCTAAAAGACTTCACCTCCGCTAACGACAAGACAGTATGCATGACACAATCATAAAAAGCAGAATTCTGAGAAGAGTGGTCAAGGTAGAAAACTTTCAGCTTACAGGGCCATTCACCCCAGGCATCTATATACATCACATCATTTGATACGAATTGAATTTGTAACAGAAAGCTCAGAGTTCTCACCCATTGTAAAGAGACAGAGCTCCGTCATGGATACCGCGCTTGCCAATCGATAGGGATATGTATCGTTCAACGATAAGTTACACCCATCTGCTCGGATAGCTGACTTAGAACTTAGGACACAGCCTCAATCTAGACCACCACGCGTTGCTTGTTCTTATTTCGATCGTAGGCCAGTCAGAATTTCATCATGTCCTAAAGGGGAAAATGTCCGCCTCGTTTCTGTGAGGATGAGAAGAATGGCTTTGCAACTTGATGAGATTGACACAGCTGGGTCATGCTCTATGGATGATGGTTTGGCTGAGAATCTGGCCTCATGAACACTAAGCAATTGATGTCTT
>LKMJ01001786.1_pt1 | contig 19331 bp, 18 predicted proteins | sample 643391 | NCBI WGS metagenome assembly LKMJ01 (sample SAMN04112250, study PRJNA286221) | soda lake metagenome | biome: soda lake; feature: Kulunda Steppe; material: water; isolation source: sample PL-Br10 brine of Picturesque Lake | place: Russia: Kulunda steppe | collected 2010-07 | reverse complement strand
CAAATACATACTCGGCACGGACAGAACCGATCCAGATAAATACTCTGGTGGGCGGGTTCACACCCCGTGGCAGAGAAGGCGTCTCCAGTGAGAAACGCCCGACCGCTGGAATTCGTACGATAGAACGGAACCGAGATGCTACGGATTATGAGTCTTTGTGTTCGTCTTCGTCTTCATCTATATCGGCATCATTTCTCCCAGCGTCTGTCTTCGCATCTTTCTGAACTGGAGCAGTCTCCTCGATCGCTTCGGTGACTTCCTGTCCGACAGTCACTTCTACGGTCTCTTCGACCTTCTCACCGACCGTCCTTTCAACCGTCTCCTCGACTTTCTCACCGACTGTCTCCTCAACTGTTTGCTCGACTTTCTCACCGACCGTCTCCTCAACTGTCTCTTCGACTTTCTCACCGACCGTCTCCTCAACTGTCTCTTCTACGGTTTCTCCGACCTTCTCACCGACTGTTTTTTCAACCGTTTCTTCGACTTTCTCACCGACCGTCTTTTCGACCGTCTCTTCTACGGTTTCTCCGACCTTCTCACCGACCGTCTTTTCGACCGTCTCCTCGACTTTTCCAGAAACCTCTTTGGTGACCGTCTCACCCATCTCTGCAGCCACTCCGTCGACTTCTTTGCTCACCGTATCGCCGACCGTCCGTTCGATCTCTTTACCCACGGTGTCGTCGACCATCTTTTTGACCTCTTTACTCACGGTATCGCCGACGCTCTTTTCGACTTTGTCGCCGACACTTCGTTCGACTTCTTCGCTCACCGTATCGCCGACCGTCCGTTCGACCTGATCTGCGACCTCTCTCGTCATCCACTCGGGATCGTACCGCGACATCTTCCAGATGATGTGGATGACGTACGAAAGCAAGACTCCGAGTCCGAAAGCGATCCCGGCGGTCGTTCCGACCAGAAAGATGATCGCGATCGCGAGAAAGATAGCCATTCCGTACGCGAGGTCAGTGAGGAAATCGACTTGACTGGCTTTCATCGAGAATCCCCCGTCGGGCGTCCGCGTCGTCGATCGTACGAGTACATGGACAACCGTTCGGACTCCAGACAGGAATACTCGTCTATTTTATCGGAAGCGACGGCCCGATCTCAGTGCGGGAGCTCGTCCGCGTGCCGCTCGAGGATCGCCTCCAGGGAGATATTCTTCGTTTCGAGTTCGTATCTGACCCGGACGATCGGGACGTCGATGTCGATCAGCCGCTCTAGATCGTGAGGCGTCCCGGAGACGACGACCTCCGGGTTGGCATTGTGGATCGTCGCTTCCAGTTCCTCGATCTGTGTGCGGCTGTATCCCATCGCCGGAAGGACCGTCTCGAGGTGGTCGTACGTCTCGAAGACACGCTGGAGGGAGCCGACGGCCGCCGGCTTCGGGTCGATGATCTCTTCGGCGCCGTACTCGTGGGCGGCGATCCAGCCCGCACCGTACGATGCGTCCCCGTGTGTGAGCGTCGGCCCGTCCTCGACGACGAGGACGCGTTTCCCCGCGATCGCTTCACCGTCCGCCGAGATCGTCGAATCGGCGTGAATGATCTCCGCATCCGGATTCACCGTTCGGGCGTTCGCTTCGACCTCTTCGATCCCTGCTTTTTCGGCAGTATTCTCTTTGTTTATCACCACGTAGTCGGCGATCCGAAGGTTGGTCTCACCGGGATGATACCGCAGTTCGTCCCCGGGTCGGTGCGGATCGGCGACGACGAAGTGAACGTCGGGAACGTAAAACGGCAGTTCGTTGTTGCCGCCGTCCCAGACGATGACGTCTGCCTCCGCCTGAGCGCTTTCTATAATCGCCCCGTAGTCGACGCCGGCATAGACGGTGTGACCTCGCTCGAGGTGTCCCTCGTACTCCTCTCGCTCTTCGATCGTCACGTCGCTTTCATCGAGTTCTTCGAGCGTCTCGAAGCGCTGGACCCGCTGTTCGAGAAGATCGCCGTACGGCATTGGCTCCCGGATGACGACGACCTCGTTGCCCCGTTCGACGAGCAGGTCAGCGAGTTTCCTCGCCGTCTGGGACTTGCCGCATCCGGTTCGGACTGCGTCGACGGCGACGATCGGGACCGACGCTTCGAGCATCATCTGGTCGGGGCCGACGAGTCGGAAGCCCGAACCGGCAGAGAGCGCCCGGGAGGCCTGATGCATCACGTGTTCGTGAGAGACGTCGGAGTACGAGAAGACGACGACGTCGACGTCTTCCGCTTCGATGATCGATTCCAGTTCCGACTCCGGTCGGATCGGAATCCCGCTGGGATAGTGTTCTCCCGCGAGCGCCGCCGGGTACTCGCGAGTGGGGAGTTCGTCGAGCTCTCCGATGTTCTGCGATCGCGTGTGCGTGAACGCGACGACTTCGTAGCTGTCGTCGTCTCTGAACACCGTATTGAAGTCGTGAAAGTCACGCCCGGCCGCGCCCATGATGAGGACTCGAGTGGGACTCATGGTACTAAGTGCCAGCCGGAGAATCAAATAGTATGGCGGAAGAAACCCACCGTTCGGCGTCCGACCGGATCGTCGTCGCTCTCGGGGGGAACACGCTGTTGGGTCAACACGGACCGTGGACGCTCGAAGCACAGCGTGAGGCCGTCCAGCGAACTGCTCGCCGGATCGCGACTGTCGTCGATTCGGGCTACGACGTCGTGCTCACACACGGGAACGGACCGCAGATCGGAAATCTGCTCATCCAACAGGAAAGCGCTCCCGAAACGCCACAGCTTTCGCTCGACGTTCTGGTGGCCGAAACGCAGGCCCAGATCGGGTATCTGCTCCAGCAGGCGCTCGATAACGAACTCGGCGGGGCGACCGATTTTATTACGGTCGTCACACAGGTCGTCGTGGACGCCGACGATCCGGCCTTCGAGCGGCCGACGAAACCGATCGGACCGTTCTATTCCGAATCCGAGGCGACGGAGAAACCGTTCGAGACGCGGGCGGTCGCGGACGGTGACCGCCCCTACCGTCGTGTCGTCCCTTCGCCAGACCCCGTCGAAATCGTCGAAAACGCGGAGATCGCCCGCCTCGTCGAACGGGGTGATCTCGTCATCTGCGCGGGCGGTGGCGGTGTGCCGGTCCTCCGCGACGGGACGCTCGAAGGCGTCGAGGCGGTCGTCGACAAGGACAAGACTGCCCAGAGACTCGCCACCGGTCTCCGGGCCGATCCGCTCGTCATCCTGACCGACGTCGAATGTGCCTACGTGAACTACAACGAGCCGGATCAACGGCCAATCGGTCGGATCGCTGCCGGTGAATTGCGCGGGCATCTCGAAGCCGATGAGTTCGGGGAGGGAAGCATGCGGCCGAAGGTCGAAGCCTGTCTCGAGTTCCTCGAAGCGGGCGGTCAGCGCGCCGTGATCACCTCTCCCGACCAGCTGCACGCGGCACTGGACGGTGAGGCGGGGACGCAGGTTATCGATCCGGAGGACGCGAGCCGTCCGGCGTGAAATCGATATGGATTCGAACGCGACATCCGTGGAGAACGCGAACGAGTCTCGGATACGTACTCGAAAGGTCGGATCCTTTCTCGCGCTCGCGTTCGGCATCGCCTGGGTCGGATCGATCGGTCTCTATCTCGTCGGGATCGAACTCGGGACGATCCTCGGAACCGCCCTTCTCGTCGTCGTGTTCATGTGGGCGCCGGCCATCGCTGCGATCGTTACCCTGCTCCGGTACGACGAACCGATCCGTGCAAGTTGTGGCCTCAGACGAGGACGGTTACGTTGGGTGGGCCTCGCGTGGCTCACGCCGATCGCGTTCGTCGGCGCGACGATCGGTATCGGCACTGCCCTCCCGGACGTGACGTTCACGACCGACCTTACGGCGTATCTGCTCGAGTTGGGGATGAGTCAGGAGGAGGCCACAGAAGCGGTCGAACGACTCGAGGCGATTCCCGGCCCACCGTCGCTTTTGCTTCTCGTGCAGGCGCTTATCGTGGGACTTACGATCAACGCGCTCGCGGCGCTGGGCGAGGAGCTCGGCTGGCGCGGGCTGTTGCTGTCGGAGCTGGCACCACTCGGATTCTGGAAGGTTTCGATCCTCACGGGGTCGATCTGGGGAATCTGGCATGCGCCGATCATTCTGCAGGGACATAACTTCCCCGAAGCTCCGTTCGTGGGCGTACTCGTCATGACCGTCGCCACGATCGCGATGGCCCCGATCTATACGTATCTCACCGTCCGTGCACAGTCCGTTCTCGCGGCGACGTTCTTTCATGGCTCCTTCAACGCGGTGGGGTCACTCTCGTTGGTCTATCTCGCAGGTGCCGGGAACCTCCTCGTCTCCCCCGTCGGGGTCGCTGGAATCGGGGCCGCGGTTCTGCTCACGGTCGTCTGTGTAATCCACGACAGAACGATTGCGGGCGAGGAGATCACGACCGGGCGACCGCTGTCACCGTGGTCGTAGCCGATCCGTGTGAGAGTCTCTAGAGTCGTTGACGATCGTAGCGTGACCACCAATGTTCCGAGCATATTGTTTAATTTAGACACTACAATATCCAAGGTTGAGTTACAGTGCGGTGCTTCGGATCTCGATCGATCAGGGGTGACTCGCTCGTCCCCGACTGCGCGCGCGACCATCTCGACGGGGTGTCGATCGAGCCCAGTGTAGACCCCGGACGGAGAGTCATATCCAGATAACTTATGAGAATATCTCCATCGGATATGAATATATTTTCTGTAGTAATATTGTGTGCATCATTCAAAAGTATTATACGTCGTCTCCGGATAGAGAGTATTGAACGAATCACCCATGACAGCCACAAGATCGGTTACAGACCGGGGGATAAACGCGTGATCGAGGCCATCTCACTCTCGCCAGCGGGACAGGCCGCCTTGCTCGTCGGTGTCGTACTCGTCGAAGCAGTGGCGTTTTACCTCGGCTACGGCGCCGTCGAACGGAGAGTCGCACCGCCGATCATCCAGCGGATACGGAACGCATAATCATGGAACTACTCGGATTGGCCCCAGAACTGCTAGCTCTGTTCGTCGCCTTCGGCTTCATGGTCGGTGTTTTCTTCGGCTTTTTCGGGATGGGCGGTTCCTTTCTCGTGACGCCGGCCCTCTTGATTCTCGGATATCCCGCTCCCGTCGCGATCGGAAGTTCGATGGCGTTCGTCTTCGGGACGGCTGTCATCGCGACGATGAAACACCACGACGTCGGACAGGTCGACTACAAACTCGGCGCGTTGATGTTCCTCAGTATCGTCGTGGGTATCGAGGGGGGCAAGGTGTTTCTCTACTATCTCGAGACGCTCGGTCGGGCCGAGTTGATCGTCGGTCTCGTCTATATACTGCTACTGGCAGGTATCGGCCTGACGTTCGTCCGGAGCGCGCTTGCAGGCGACGACGGCGACGCTGACGACGAACCGAGCGATCCCGACGAGATCCCCGAGATCGCCAAGAAAATCAAATCCTACAACGTCTGGCCGATGGTGACGCTGACGGACGGCAGCAAGGCGTCGTTCTGGACGATCTCCGGTGTCGGCGGCGGCGTCGGGATCGTTTCGGGCTTTCTCGGCGTCGGCGGCGGCTTCCTGCGGATGCCCGCGATTTACTACCTCATCGGGGTTCCGCTCGCCGCGGCGGTCGGAACGAGCCTCTTCGGTGCGCTCATGTCGGGCGCAGTCGGCGCCTTCACCTACGGGTTAGACGGTGTCGTCGACCTCGGCATCGTGACGGGACTGCTCGCCGGAAGCGCTCTCGGTGCCCGTATCGGTTCGGCCGCGACGGCGTACGTGAACGAAGACGACGTCACCATTTACTTCGGCATCATGCTGCTTTTGGCCAGCACCGCGGTCGCACTGGGCGAACTCTCCACCTGGCTCGCGATGCCGATCCTCGATATCGCCAGTTTCGTCCTGCTCGTGGGGTCGGCGGCGTTCGTCACGGTCGTGATCTTTTATTACGGTGCCCTGGCACTTCAGGACAGAGAGACGATCGAAACCGCCACCGCAGGAGGTCACAAGTAAACGTGCCAGCCGAAGCCAACGAATTGTTCGGACGAAACACCGGTCCCGGGACCGAAGGTGACGTATGAGTTCGGTCCTCGTTTCGATCGTCGCCCTTATCCTGGCTCTCGGGGTCGCCTCCCGCGTCTTCGCCGACCGATTGCGGATCCCGAGCGTTCTGTTTTTGATCTTCGCGGGCATCGCGATCGGCCCCGAAGTGCTGGGTATCGTCTCCAGAGAGACCTTCGGTGGGGGCCTCTCTGCGATGGTTGGCGTCAGTGTCGCGATCATCCTCTTCGAAGGCGGCTATCACCTTCATCTCGACAAACTCCGAGAGAGTCCCGCGGCCCTTACTCGGCTGGTCACTGTTGGCGCAGCGATCACCTGGCTCGGGACGGCCGCCGCGGTCGTCGTCTTCCTCGAGACGAGCCTCGAGGTCGGTCTGCTGGTCGGCGCGCTGTTGATCGCCACCGGGCCGACGGTCGTCGGTCCGATCCTGCAGGTCGTCACTGTTCGCGATCACATCGCTGCGATGCTCGAGGGGGAAGGCGTGATAAACGACGTGACTGCGGCGATTCTCGTGGTCGTCGTCTTCGAAGTGTTGATTGCCGGTGACGGCGGTGGACTCGATCTCGTCGGGAATTTCGCACTGCGATTGCTCGTCGGGCTGGGAACCGGTGCGCTCGTCGCTGCAGCGGTGTGGTTCATCCTCTCACAGGGTAATCTCACGCCCAGAACCGGACCGCTTCACGCGCGGTTAATCGTCCTCGCCGGCATCGTCGTCGCCTACGGCGGGGCCGAATTGATCGCCAGCGAGACCGGGATCGCCGCCGCAGCGATGGCCGGGTTCGCGCTCGGAAACGTCAATCTCCCCCATCACGAGGAGGTGATCGACTTTCTCGACGACATCTCGGTCGTCGTCCTCTCGTTCGTCTTCGTCGCGCTTGCGGCACTCATCGATTTCGCGGACATTCTCGCACTCGGACTGGCGGGGCTCGCCATCGTCGCCGCGATCACGATCGTCCTCCGGCCGGCGGTGATCTTTCTTTCGACGACGGGCGAGCGGTTCACCCGCAACGAGCAGCTCTTTTTGAGCGCCGTCGGACCGCGGGGAATCATCCCGGCCAGCGTCGCGACGCTTTTCGCCGTCGAACTGCAGGCGCTCGGTCGGCCTCAGGAAGCACAACTGCTCGCCGGAACCGTCTTCTTGATTATTTTTGCGACGGTCGTCTTGCAGGCCGGCCTCGCGCGACAGATCGCGGATTACCTCGAAGTTTCACCAATGCGCACCATCATCATCGGCGGGGGACGCGTCGGAATCTCCCTCGCAGAACGGCTCGAACAGGACGGAGAAAACGTACTGCTCGTCGACGAAGACTCCGACGCCGTCGAGAAAGCTCGCGAACGGGGGCTTCGAACGATCGAAGGGGACGGAACCGACGCCGACACCCTGAGACGGGCGGGCGCGTCGGACGCGAAAACGGTCGTCGCCGCCACGCCGGACGACGACGTCAACCTGTTGGCCTGTCAGCTCGCGACGACGACCTTCGGCGTGCCGACAGTCGCCTCCCGTGTCAACCAGCCCGAGAACGTCGATGCGTTCGAATCGCTGGGTATCCGGGCGATCGATCTCTCGATGGCGACCGCGTGGTCGCTGGAGAACGTCCTCGAGCGACCGTCGCTCGCGGCCTGGATGAACGAACTCGGTCGGACCGGGGACGTCCAGGAGATCGAAGTGACGGCCTCGGATCTGGTCGGCAAGACGATCGCCGATGTCAACGCCGAGATCCCCGACGGCTGTATCGTCGGGCTTTTGGCTCACAAAGACGGCGAGACGGAGGTCCCGACGGGCGATCACGAACTCAAACAGGGGGATCGCGTTACCTTTATCGGCCAGACGAAGGCGGTCGAGCGAGCGGTAAAGCGGTTCCACCCGCACGACTGATAGCGTCTCGCTCGGAGAGTTGACGGCTACCTGCGAGCAGAACTAACGACACACTAATTCAGTATTGTGCTATATCCCCAAAACTGTTATAAAGAAATGGCACATAGAAGTATTGAAGACAAAAGTGCGAACTACACATCATCGGTCGAACGGAAGGTCGTCGACTGAAAATAGCGGGTCACCCACGCGGCTTCGATTTGCTCGGGGCTGTCTTCCGGAATCTATCGTATGGCCACCCGATTCGATGGCTTCGCTGTCGGCCATCCTGAACGGCTGAATGATGTGGTAATGGAAAAATACCAATATCGATACTAATGTCGAAAGGAATGACCGAAATCAGACGAGTCTACCGGACTGCATCGAGCACTTCGCCGAGAATTGCGCCCGAACGGAGCCAACAGAAGGGGGTCAGACCCTCCCTGATGGGGGACAACTAGCATGCAAACTGACTTACAGCGCGATCTGGGGTTACCAGCGACGACGGCTATCGCGATCGGTGCCATGGTCGGAAGCGGTATCTTCATACTGCCCGGCATCGCCTACGCCGCGTCCGGTCCGGCAGTAGTCTTGGCGTATTTAATCGCGGGCATTTTAGCGCTTCCCGCTGCGTTGTCGGCCTCGGAGATGGCGACGGCGATGCCCGAGGACGGCGGATCATACGTCTACGTCGAACGTGGTATGGGTCCTCTCGCGGGGACGATCGCCGGTATCGGAAACTGGTTTATGCTATCGTTTAAAGGCGCACTCGCGCTCATCGGTGGCGTTCCATACCTCGTGTACGTCGCCCCGGGACTCGCCAGGTACATCCTGCCGATTGCGCTCGGCCTGGCTTTGGTTTTCACCGTCGTCAACGTCGTGAGCACGGAGAGTACGGGTAAACTTCAGTTTGCCATCGTTGGATTGATGGCCCTCGCGATGGGGTACTTCGTCGTCACTGGATTACCTGAAGTGACACCGGCTCAGACCGCGGGCGCGTTCGATCTCACCAGCGGCGGGATCCTGGCGGCGACCGGGCTGGTCTTCGTCTCGTACGCTGGCGTCATCAAAATCGCGGCCGTCGCAGAAGAAGTCAAAGACCCGGGGAAGACGATCCCGCGGGCCATGATCGGTTCGCTTCTGTTGACGACTGCCCTGTACGTGTTGGTCGTCTACGTCGCCATCGGCGTCGCATCGGACCTGTCGCCCGGCGGCGGGTTTGTTCCAAAAGCCGGTGAAGAGGTCGCTTCGATCGCTTACGCAGCTGAAAGCGTGATCGGCGAGATCGGTGCTTTGATCATCGTCGGTGCAGCGCTGTTGGCACTCGCCTCGACAGCGAACGCCGGACTGCTGTCGGCATCACGGTTCCCGTTTGCGATGGCACGGGACGGACTTGTCCCCACGCAGTTCGAGCGACTACACGACCGATTCAAAACGCCGGCATTCGCCGTCGCCGTAACCGGCGCGATGATGATGCTAATGATCGCGACGCTGCCGATCGAACAGGTCGCAAAATTCGGCAGTGCGTTCCAAATCCTGGTATTTATTCTGGTAAACCTCGCAGTTGTCGGGTTCCGGGAGGGCGCCGTCGCCGAGTACGACCCCGAATTCATCGCGCCGCTGTATCCGTGGACCCAACTCGCCGGCATGGCCGGTGGGGTGATCGTCCTGTCACAGATGGGAGTCGTCCCGTTGGCCGGGGCCGTCCTCATCACGCTCGTCGCGATCGGCTGGTATGTGGGTTACGTCAAGCCTCGGATAGATCGAGAAGGAGCGGCCCGCGCCGGCGTCCGCGAGAACGTCAGTGAACGCGCCGTCGAACGTACGAGAGAACTGTTCGAATCCGAGGCGGAGTACGACGTTCTGGTTGCGATCACCGACGAGACCTCGCCGGAAGCCAGACGGGACATGCTCCGGATGGCGACCGACATGGGTCGGATCCGATCGACGGCGGTGTCGGTCGTCGAGTTCGTCGACGTCCCACATCGGGTGTTCGCCGAGGACCACGCCGAAGTGCTCTCCGGTGATCCCCCAGAGTGGTTCCCGGACGGAGAGGACACTCCGGCGTGGTTCCCCGACGACCGAAACGTCTCCCCGCCCATTCGCACCTCGGGCGGGATCGCGGCGGAGGACGACGGAGACGTTCAGAGCGCAGCGATCGAGTATCGCGAGATCGACAGCGAAGATCACAAGCGAGCGATCGTCGATTTCGCGACTTACGGCGACTACGATCTGGTGATCGCCGAACGTCGACAGGCCGACTTCCACCGACGGCTCTTCGGCGGCGAAACGGACTGGCTGCTCCGGAACGCACCATGTGACGTCATGCTCGTCGAAGACGACGGCTTCGACGGTGCCGATGAGATCACCGTCGTCGCGAACCGCGGTGCGTACGATCCGTTGAAGCTGCTGTTTGCCGATGCGATCGCCGAGGAGACCGGGGGCGAACTCCACCTCTTACAAGCGATCCCCGAGAACGCGCCGGAGAGCCAGCGGGAGACCGTCGAACGCTACCACGAACAGCTACAGTCGATCCTGACGGTTCCGGCGCGTTCGTCGGTCATCGAAGCCGACGACGAGATCAGAGGACTCACGCGGTTCGTCGGCGACACAGATCTTCTGGTCACCGGTGTCGACAGGACCGGTTTGAGCGCCCGATTGCTCGGCCGTCCGGGCAACCGTCTGGTCGACTCGGTCGAAGCGACCGCCGTGATGGTCCAGACGAACGAGGGTCGCAGAGCGGGGTTGCTCCAGCGACTGTTGATGGATCGCCTCTTCGGTTGAAAACGGTTTTCACGCGAGCGGTTTCCCCGCGCTTTTTCAAACGATCATCCCTGCCGCTCGGGCGGAACGAGGAACACGTTCCCCCTCGCGCGAGCGATTACGTCCTCGGAGACGCTCCCCAAAAGCAGTCGCCGGAGTCGGCTGTGTCCGCGGGAACCCAGAAGAGTCGTCGTGGGATTTCGCTCTGCTTCGACGTCGAGGATTTCCGTTACCGGGTCGCCCTGTCTGATCTCGGTATCGGTTTCGATCCCCCACTCCGTGAGCCGATCGGCGAGTTCCGCAAGCCGCGTGGACGGATCGGCATCCTCCGGGCCGGGATCTTTCGGGGTCCGGACGTGAACGAGCGTCGCCTCCCGGCTCGCGTGACGGAGATACGAGAACGCCTCGAAGGCGCGTTCGGCGTTCGCAGAGAAGTCGGTCGCATACAGCATTCGCTGGAAGAGATGTTTTCTGACGACGTCGGGATCGTCGGTCGCTCGCTCGATTCGGTTGACGAAAAGCGGCACGACAGTCGTTCGCGCGAGATTTCGGACGGTCGAGCCGATCAGACGATTCTCCAGCGGGCTTTCACCCCGGGAGCCGACGATCGTCAGGTCGGCACCGACCGCGCCCGCGATGCCGTTGATCCGTCGATGGGGAGTTCCACGGACGACGTGCGTCTCGGCGGTGAAACCCGCATCCTCGATCACGGTCTGGTATCGAGAGAGCGAGCGTTTTCGACGCTTTTCGAAGTTCATTCCGGGAATTCCGGTGTGAACGTTCGCCGGGATCACCGTCACGAGGTGTATCTCCTCGACGCCGATCCGCCCGAGACAGTGCAGACAGGTCTCGGACTCGATGGCGGTTCGACTCGCCGCCGAGAGATCCGTCGCACAGACCGCTTTCATGGACGTGGTAAGATCCAGATACATAATACTGTTTTGCGAGCGTAAATTGCGGGATGAAATCTTCCTCGGGTGGTTGACGAGCCGGAAAAGGCCCGAACGTGCTGCTGGCGTCGCCTCGAAACTACTACCGCCGGAGCTATCGGAGCGTCTCCGAAAACCACTCGGCCGCCACGTCGGCGACTTCCTCGAGTTCTCCCTCCCTCTCGAAGAGATGACCGGCACCCGAAACGACGTGCAGCTCCTTCTCACATGAGAGCCGATCGTAGGCGTCGCGATTGAGTTCGAGCACCTGCGTGTCGTCGCCGCCGACGATGAAAAGTGTGGGCGCCTGTACCTCCCCGAGTCGATCTTCGGCCATATCGACACGCCCACCGCGTGAGACGACGGCATCGACGTCGTCGCCGCCCCGTGCCGCTGCTCGCAGTGCGGCCGCCGCACCCGTACTGGAGCCGAAGTAACCGACGTGCAACTCGGCGGTCTCCTCGCGAGTCCGTAGCCACTCGGTGACCGCGAGCAGCCTGTCAGTCAGCAACGAGATGTCGAAGCGACTTTCCCGAACCTGATCCTCCTCTTCGGTAAGCAAATCGAAAAGCAGGGTGCCGAGCCCCTGCTCTCGAATGACCCCGGCGACGAAGTTATTTCGCGGGCTCTTCCGGCTGGATCCGCTCCCGTGTGCGAAGACGACGATCCCCGGTGCGCCCTCCGGAATGGCCAGAGTTCCCTCGAGTTCGACGTCGTCGGTCGGGATCGAGACGAGCTCCTCGGTCGTTGAACTCATATAAACACTGAGCGTTGCCTACGGGGTTATCGATCGGTCCGTTCCCGCTCTGTGAGAACGGCCGCATGCTACAGGTGCGGGTAGAACATCTCTCGGTCACGGATACATGAGTGGCTCTCGTCGATTCAGGGATCGAGCTGAAGCGGGCGAACAGCTCGGACGAGCGCTCAGCGAGCGGGGGATCGACGTAGACATCGTCCTCGCCATCCCGAGAGGCGGGCTTCCGCTCGGACGGGCTGTCGCCGACGCGCTGGACGCGCCGCTCGATATCGCCGTCGCATCGAAGATCGGCGCGCCGGGGAACCCGGAGTACGCGATCGGCGCCGTCGCCAGCGACGGGACCGTCTGGCGCAACGAGGCGGCGTTCCGCGGGACGGGAGCCGACGAGGAATACTTCCGAAAGGAACGCGAGACGGAAGTCGAAAACGCACGTCGAAAGGCCGAGCGCTACCGCGGCGATCGAGATCCGCCCGATCTGACCGGAAAACGCGTCGTCGTCGTTGACGACGGCGTGGCGACGGGGTCGACAATCAAGGCGTGTCTGCAGATGCTCGCGAACTCTGAGGCCGAACACATCGTGCTCGCGGTGCCGGTCGGTCCCCCGGACACCGTCGAGGAGTTACGGGAGATGGCCGACGAAGTCGTCTGTCTCGAGACGCCGAGCGGGTTCAGAGGTGTCGGGCAGTTCTACGAACGGTTCGATCAGGTCTCCGACGAGGAGGCGATGGCGTATCTCCGTTCGTGAGCGTGCATACCCTTCCAGAGCCTGTCAAAAATAGATTCCAGGAGTTAGCGGACGGGGTCAGCACCGTAGCGTCATTTATTTCCGATGGATCGAGCGATAACAGCCGTTCCGATCCCCTGCGTCGTCTCCCGAAGGCATTCGCGGGGGTCGCCAGCATAATGGGTGCAGTGGAGCGGATCGTTACACCCCGGACGGATTTGAAGCCGGGGGCTCCGGTTTCTCGCTGGCGGGCGATGGCCAGTCGGTAACAGCAAGCTCCGAGAATTCTGACGGTAATCTCTATGAACCCGAGTCCGCGATCTCTATCCGGCCTCGAAGTTCGCGTTCGGAGGCCGGGCTAATCGTGATACCGGATCGTTCGAGCCGATCTTTGACAGCCCGTCCGTATGCCGATCGGATGCTGAAGATGTTTGTATGTCGCGGATCCTCGATCCAGTAGTGAACGCGGACAATTATCGCATCGCTACCGAACTCGTCGACGTACGCTTGCGGTGTCGGATCGGCCAGAATCCCATTGAGTTCGGCCGCTGTATCTCGGAGGTGATCAAGTGCTTCGTCGATGTCATCCTCGTAGGCAAGTCCGATGTGTTCGACGACTCGATAGCGTCCCCGACCGTACGGACGAGAGAGACTCTCGCTCGTGAGCGTGGTGTTCGGAACCGTGATGAGCTTCCCGCCGGGCGTTTGGATACGAGTGACTCGGAGCGTGATTGATTTGACTTCTCCCTCTCCGTCCGGCCACTCGATGTAATTCCCGATGTTGAACTCCGGGTCGATTACGAGGACCAGCCCGCTGACGATCGAGCCGATGACCGTTTGTGCGGCGACCCCGATGGCGAGGGTTCCGGCGGCGATGACGAGGGCAGAGTCGCCCAGAAGTTGCCCATATCCGGAAACACCTAGACCAAATAACACTGCGACAGTGATGACCAGCAACCGGACGTATCGGGAGATCGCCTCCTGGACAGTCGGGTTGTTTCGATTGCGACGACGGATAGTTCGGGCAATCACGGGTTCTACGACGTACCAGCCCAGGAGCAAGACGACGGCAAACCCAACGAGAAACCCCCCGACTGGAACGAGGAGCGACCAGAGATCGACGATTTCACCGAAACCACCGTTCGGTTCGAGCATTGCTGTCTGAAACGCTACTGAGGCCATGAACGAAGTCATACGTAGTACCCACATCCAGCATTCACAAAATCCCATGGGAAACGGTACCACGTATGAATGGCAGAGCTTTCCCGGGAGGAGTATCTACCGGACCGAAACGGAGAGCACGTACCAAGTATCCAATACGAAGTAGATGAATCAGTGAGAGGGGCGTCAGTCAGTACGCCCTGAAGTCCGGAATAGTGTCGTTCGGGGATAGAACCTGTACTCTGACGAGGCAGAGACCGCGTCTACGGGCAAACCCCGATCTCAGCGAAGCGAGCGGGCGTCGGTCCCGAGCGAGTAGGGAGTGGTGATTGAGGAGCGTCTCGCCGGTCAAATCCGCATCAGTTGCCGACGTTCATCGCACGTTCGAGGACCGACTCGTCGTACAGCTCTGCGAGATCCCCGTGTTGATCCGGGCGGTTCTCGTAGACGTCCTGAAACAACGCGATCGGGGTCTGAAGCGCCTGATAGGTCGCCTCGTCCCACATCCGGTCGCGACTGATTTCCACATCGATTCCGTCGATAACGACGGTCGCAGACTGTGTCATCGCGATCGCGCCCTTGCCCGCCTCCTTCGCCGCCTCGAACTCCTCCATGGAGTCGACGATATCGTCGAGACTCGGCACGTACGCGAGCAGATCGAGGAGCTCCTCATGGAGTTCCTCCGCATCGATTCCGAGTTCGTCGCCGCCGACCGAAAGCACGTACTCGTCTCCGTCTTCCCGCAGTGAGACGCGATCGCCGGTATACACCTGCCGACCGCCTTCGCGTTCGAGTTCGACCTCTCGACCGTCGGCGTCGAAAAGCCAGTAGCCCTCCCGGGGCGGCAACGGCGCCCGGTTCGCCTCGACGACCTGCCCGGGTGTCAGAGACCAGATCCCGAGCATGCCTTTCGATTGGTTGTCGGTCATTCGCTCGTGGTAGCCCTCGACGTCGCGGATGTCGTCGTAGGGGCCGTCGACGGCGATGAGTCCGGCCGCACTCGCCGCGCGGGAGGTGTTGTGCCGCAATTCTGACCACTTCGGCAGCCCGCCAGTCGGCGTGATCGCGCGCATATCTTTGGTGTAATCGACCTCGCCGTCGACCAGAAGGAACAGCCGCTGGAGGTTGTTGGTCGGTTTGCCCATCTCCTCGCGGAGTTTTCCCATGGCCAGTTCGGCCGCTCCGCTTTCGATGATCACCGACATCTTGAGGCTGCCCTCCTCGAGGTCGTGCTCGTCTTCGATTATCGTGAAAAATTCGTCGGCTTTCTTCCAGTCGTCGATATCGCCGACTTCGGGAATGACGAATCCGTCGAGGTGCTCGACGGCACCGTTTTCGGGATCGGTGAGTTCGAGCATATGTCGGAAGCCCCGATATCGGGTTCCGGGGTCGTCCCGGTGCCAGACGACGCGCGGATGGATCTCGCCGGGGAACTCGGCGCCGTGTTTCGAGAGCACGTCGACGATGTTCTCGACGCCCTCTTCGCGCATGTTCGGCGCGGTCGCGTCCTCGTTGTCGGGGACCCAGACGTCGGGTGCCTGCATCCCCCGTAGCTGAATCGCGCTTTCGAGCATCTTCGCCGAGTCGTCTCCACCCTCGACGGCCGTCGGGGTCGTAAAGAACGTACGAACGAATTTCCGTTCGTGTGTGCGTTCGTCTATCGCAGTTGTATTCGTGGTCATCTCGGTCGTCCGTGTAGACGGCGGGTAGATGCTTAAAAGTGGGCGCCGGCAGTACTCCTTTCGTCGTATCCGCTCGAACCGGCACCCTGATTTATGAGGGTTCCCGGAGAAGACAGAACATGGAGCAGACGGCTGTCGAGGACGGTACGAACGGATCGCCCTCCCGGCTCGGACGCGTCCTCTTCGGATTGGGACTCGCGTTGCAGGCGTCGGAGGACTTCCGGGACATGGAGGATACGATCGAGTACGCACGGAGCGCGGGGGTGCCGATGGCCGATCGGATGGCGCCCTTCGCGTCGGGGATGATGTTCGTTGCCGGAGTCGGGATCGCGCTGTGGCGGCTGCCACGCCTCGCGACCGGCGCCGCCGTCACGTTTCTGGCGATCGTGACGACGACGATGCACGATTTCTGGAACGCCGACGAGGAGGACCGATCCGGCGAACGGCTTGCGTTCTTCGGCAATCTCGCGATGCTCGGCGCGGCGCTGGTGTTCCTCCGGGAAGCATACCGTGGGTGACTATCGGCACTTCTTTTAGGTCTCCAATCGCAGCCCAACGTATGGTAGCGCTCGGATTGGTGGTCGCACAGTTCAACAAAGAGCGGCCGATAACACAGGAGATGGAAACCCGGGCGCGGGAGGCAGCGGCCGATGCCGACGCCGAGATCGTTGCGACGATCGAAGTCCCGGGCTCATACGACGCGCCGCTTGCGGCCGACCGTCTCGCGAGACGCGAGGACATCGACGCCGTCGTCGCACTCGGAGCGATCGTCACCGGCGATACGGATCACGATCGCGTGATCGCTGATGCGGCCGCTCGGGGTCTGACCGACGTGTCGCTACAGCGCGATACGCCGGTCGCGCTGGGGATCACCGGGCCGGGGATGAGCCAGGTCGAGGCCGAAGAACGGATCGACTACGGTGCGACCGCCGTCCGAAGCGCTATATCGCTCGCCGAGGAACTCGCGGCACACGAACGAGAACAATGACAATGAAATTTACAGACCGCGTCGAACGGGTCGAACCGAGCGCGACGCTCGCGATCAGCAACGCAGCCTCACAACTGGAAGCCGAGGGGGTCGACGTCGTCGACCTCTCGGTCGGCGAACCCGATTTCGAGACTCCGGATAACGTCGTCGAGGCCGGGAAAGCCGCCCTCGATGCCGGTCATACCGGCTACACACAGTCGAACGGGATACCCGCACTCCGGGAGGCCATCGTCGAGAAACTCGCTACCGACGGACTGGAGTACGACGCTGAGGAGATCATCGTCACACCGGGCGCGAAGCAGGCGCTCTATGAGACGTTTCAGACGCTCATCGACGACGGCGACGAAGTCGTCCTGTTGGATCCGGCGTGGGTCAGCTACGAGGCGATGGCGAAGCTGGCCGGTGGTCGCCTCTCTCGGGTCGATCTCTCCGAATCGAACTTCCAGCTCGAACCGGCCCTCGACGAACTCGCGGAGACGGTCACTGACGACACCGAACTGCTCGTCGTCAACACGCCGTCGAACCCCTCGGGAGCCGTCTTCACCGATGCGGCACTCGAAGGCGTTCGAGATCTCGCCGTCGACCACGACGTGACGGTCATCTCCGATGAGATCTACAGCGCGATCACCTACAATACTGAGCAGACGTCGCTCGGTTCACTGAAAGGGATGGGCGATCGGACCGTCACGGTAAACGGCTTCTCGAAGGCGTACTCGATGACCGGCTGGCGGCTCGGCTACCTCGCAGCGCCGAAAGCGCTCATCGAACAGGCGGGGAAACTCCACTCGCATTCGGTCTCGTGTGCGGCGAACTTCGTCCAGCGCGCCGGCGTCGAGGCGCTCGAAAACACCGACGAGGCAGTCGCGGAGATGCGTGATGCGTTCCAGGACCGCCGGGACATGCTCGTCGATCTCTTCGACGAACACGGCATCGACGTGCCGATCCCCGACGGCGCGTTTTACATGATGCTCCCGGTCGACGGCGACGACCAGGAGTGGTGTGAAGGTGCGATCGAGGAGGCCCACGTCGCGACGGTCCCCGGAAGCGCCTTCGGAACTCCCGGATACGCCCGACTTTCCTACGCGGCGAGCGAAGCGCGACTGCGGGAGGGCGTCGAACGCCTCGCCGACGCCGGCTATCTCTAATCGGTCTTACCTGATCTGGTGAAACAGCTATCGGCTGTATGATATTGTCACTGACTGGCATACAAGATGTAACGCGCGTATCTTGCACGGAGAGATCGCTCTGGTGGCGGATGTCGGAACGACCAATACAGAGGAATTAGCCACCGTTTTGAATCGATCTCGTAGCTAGCGGGTCATTAGTCTGGAGTCTCGATGACCGTCGTCATCGAGTTACAATTAGAACAGACGTGCGATCCCTCGCTTAAATAGACTGTACTACACTCGGAACATTCATGCAGGAGATTCGTGGGTGATTGGGCTTCTGTCTCATCCGCGCTCTCGTTTGCATCGGTGGGTTGTGAACGAGTAAGGATTGATTCGAGTTTGGCTTTTATCATGGGGATATTTGTGTATTGGATTTTGGGATGTTCTACACGTGGTCAAACGCGCGAAATGAATAATTATTGACAGTGCTTAAGAACGGAACTCCTGTTCATAACCAGCCATCAGGGGGTTCATCTTGATGGTTCTGAATAAGGGTGAGTAGTGGCTCGATTTCGTCCCAGTTGGGACCTTTGCTTATTTCATTAGAATCTTTGTTCCAACTGATACACACCGTCTCTTCGAGTTTTGGGAGATAATTGTGCAAGAGTTCAGTTTGGAGAGCCTCTGGCTCGACCTCGTCGGACGCACGGGTCAACGGGTCAGGGTTGTCGCCGTCCTGCGGATTATGGTCCAAGAGAGCAACAAGCAAGCGACGTCGGTATATATCAGAAAGTGCCTCGAATACACTGTCTACTCCCGACGAATTACTCATACCACATATACTATCTCCTAACAGATTTATTGATGCCCTGGCACACAATGGTGTCGAACAGTTCTCTACGAGACATCACATCTGTTCGGTAGCGTCGCGCTGAACACACTCTCTATATCGTGCACCAGCTCATTTGACAGTTGTCAGATAGATACTGCTGTTTCACTGTGTTCGGTAGGAGCCTCCCTAATTTCAGTTCGCCGCCTTTTTCAATCACCTATCGTGTCGATGCTCCTACGAACACGCCCGTAGCTCGTCGTTTCGTACAGTCGACGTCAAAAAAGTCGGCGATATCGGCCGGTGTCGTCAGTCTTCGAGCGCGTCGGCGATCCGCTCGATCTCGCGTCGGATGTCGTGGAGTTCGTCGCGGACCTTCCGGACCTCGCGGACGACCTCCTCGTTGTCACCCGTTTCTTCGCCTCGTCCGGGCGGGCCGCCGCCCATGCCGCCGGGACCGCCACCGCCGCCCATCATCTCTTGCATCTTCTCTTCGCGGCTCATTTCCTCTCCGGCTTCACCTT
>LKMJ01001784.1_pt1 | contig 19339 bp, 19 predicted proteins | sample 643391 | NCBI WGS metagenome assembly LKMJ01 (sample SAMN04112250, study PRJNA286221) | soda lake metagenome | biome: soda lake; feature: Kulunda Steppe; material: water; isolation source: sample PL-Br10 brine of Picturesque Lake | place: Russia: Kulunda steppe | collected 2010-07 | reverse complement strand
CTTTGCTATCTGAGTCGAAGGCTACCATACTCCCGTCTCTGGAGAACTCAACAGCCTCTATAAATGTGTCATCAGGTATTACGTCTCTAAGCTCGGTGTCTGGCTCTTCGTCAATAGGTAATGGTTCTGTATCTGTTAAGAGTCCTGTGCCGAAAACTGTTGCTGTGCCGTCATTGTCGCCTGTAATGAGCTGGTTGTCATCGTTGCTCCATCCTAGTCCGCTTACAAGAGATGATGCTCGGTCGATAGTCTCTTCCAGTGTCAAAGTAGATATATCGTAAATATAGGTTGTTGTATCTCCGCTTCCAAACGCCAGACGGTTGTCGTTGCTGAACTCCAAGCTTTCAACGTTGTCATCAGGGTCTTCAAGAGTACCTTCTATGTCAAAACCTGCGTCTCTGTCGTATATATTTACATTTTCATTTCTGGTTCCTGATGCTAAGAACGTTGCTGTTTCATCCCAGTCTACTGATGTAACCGCTCCTTCTGCTGGCAGAGTTTCTTCCAAGCTCCATGTATCAGTGTTCCACACATAAGTGTTTTGACTGTCTCTGCTCCCTGCTGAAAGGTATTGGCTGTCCGCTGGGTCGAATGCTATGTCTTCTAGGTCGCTCCCAGAATCGTCAAGTATTTGTTCAATATCCCAGCCAGTCGTATCGTATACAAGGATTTCGTCATTCCCTCCGAAGTTTTCTGCCAGTGCTAAATACTCTCCGTTGGCGTTGAAGTCGACTGTGACTCCTGATGCTGGTTCTTGAAGTGTTTCTTCTAAACTGTAGTCGTTCATGTCGTAGATATATGCGTTTTCATCGTTTGAGCCTACTGCGAGCTGCTGGTTGTGTTCAGAGTATGCCATCGAGTTGATTCCGCCCGAAATACCATCTAAATTATTTTCTACCGTCCAGCTCTCCGTGTCATATATTCTTACTATACCATCTGTCGAGCCTGTCCCTACAGCTACTTTTTCATCGTTGACTGGCTGGTACTCTATATCTTCGATGTCGCTTCCAGCTTCTTCAAGAGATTCTAGTTTCTGAATGTTCAAGCCTTTTTCACCTAAGTCTGTTTCGTAGAAGTATGCGTTTTCGTCATCTGAACCTCCTATAATGTATCTGCCGCTGTTCGAGATGTCTGTGCCTCGAACATCGTCAGTTGCTTCGTCAAGTCTTTCTTCTATCTCCCAGTCGGCAGTATCCAACAATATTACTTCGTCAGGAGACCTGCTGGCTATTGAGATGAAATCGTCATTGAATCCCCATGCTATTCCTTCAAGGAATCCTTCAAAGCCGTCATCTGAGTGTTCTAGGGCGAATTCTGGCACACTGTAAACTTCAAGAACTCCACCATTATCTGCTAATGCCAGTTGTTCTGAGTCGCTGGAGAATTCTACTCCATTGGCTCTAGAGCTTACAGGCATTTCTACTTCAAAACTCCAATCGCCTACGCTCCAGACTCTTAGTTCTTCGTCTCCTCCTGCCAGCCATTCGCCGTCAGGGCTGAAGTCCAGCGAGTTAACATCTGTTGATGGCCGAGTAATTGTTTCTTCAAGCGTCCAGCCCTCATCTATATCATAAATATATATTGTATCAGATTCGTCTCCTCCAGCCAAGTATTTGTTTTCTGGGTGGAAGTCCAAGCTCACAACGTTGTTGCCTTCATCAAAGACTTGTTCTAAGTCCCATGTATTGGTGTCGAAGACTCTTATTTCGTTTGCTTCTCCTACTGCCAGCTTTCTATCATTTTTCGACCATGCTAGGCTATAGGTTCCGAATCCTCCTGTCTGTTGTTCATGTAATAGATTGCCGTCTTCGGTTCCATATACTCTTATTACAGACCCTGCTCCTACTGCGACCATGCTGTTATCATTAGAGAACTCTGTAACTTCCGCTCGGTCATCCCCCTCTGTAAAAGATTCTATAAATTCAACGTTTATTTCTGGGGCGAATGCTGTCCCCACGTTTGTGTCGTAGATATATGCTTCTGAGTCCGAGCTTGTCGTGCCTAGAGTTGAATCATCTGGACTCCATTGGACAGATGTGTATGTTCCGTCCGTGTCGTCTCTCTGGTCTTCAAGCCCCCAGTTATCAGTATCATATACAAGAGCTTCTGAGGTATCTGAGGATGTTCCAAGCGATACATAGTCGCCTTCTGAGCTGAACTCTGTAGACCAAACTGTTGATTCTGGGTCGTTAATAGTTTGCTCAACGCTCCAGTCGTCAGTATTATATATAATTGCTTGGTCTTCGTTAAGCCCTGCGGTCAACAAGTTTTTCTCAGGCGAGATGTCAGTATCTAAAACCCAGTCATCTGGCTCGGTCAGTGTTTGTTCAAGCGTCCAGTCATCTGTGCTGTAGACGTATATATCAGATTCCTCTCCTGCTACTACCGCATACTCCTCACCGATTGTAACAGTTCTTGGCAATTCTGTTATGTCGTCAAGAGTAGCTACTTCTGAAAAATCGTTAGAATCGTATACTACTGCTTCACTTGGGTCTCTGGCGAAAGCAAAGTATTCTCCGTCAGGGCTGAAGCTTGTTGATTCTGTCACCGAATCTGGTGCGAACTGCTCCTCCGAATCCCAGTCTCCAATCTTCAATACTTGGTCTTCGTCATTTTGTATGGCTAAGGCGAGGTATTCGTCCCCAAACTCCACGTCTCTCACCGAGTCTGGCATCGTGGCAGAGTGTTCGATACTGAAGTCCGTAGTATCGTAAATATTCAAAGTATTATTTCTAGAGCCTGTTGCGTATAGCAAACCATCTCTTGAGAAACTTGAGCCTCTAAGCTCCTCCTCGGCATCATCAAGTGTATGGTCTAGCTCCATATTTACGTCAGTCGTCTTTAGCCCTGTATCATAAATTAGTCCTCCTACATCTCTTGTTGCTAGACCTAGCTTACTGTCATCATTTGAGAATTCTATTCCTCCAATCGTATCGGAAGACTCTTCATCCAGAGTTTCTGTAACATTGTAGTCTGAAGTATTGTACAATAGAGCTGTGCCTTCTGTACTTCCCGACACCAAATATTCTGAGCTATGAGTGTATTCCAAACTCTCTAAAGAGTTAGAACTTTCATCCAGTTCTTGGTCGAACTCCCAGCTATGGAAATCATACAATATAACGTTTGAACCGCTGCCTATTGCCACGGTTTGCTGTTCTGGGGAGAATGCCGCACTTCTGATTGTTGAAGATTGTTCCTCTAGAGTTGTTTCGAGAGTCCAGTCTTCGGTATCCCATATATATCCATCGTCATTTCCTCCTCCAGCTACAACATACTGGTCTTCAGGGCTGAAATCAGCAGCGTTCAAGTCTGTGTCTTGTCCGCTTACTGTTTCCTCTAGCTCCCAGTCTCCTACAGAGTAAACAAATAAGTTGTCATCGCTTGTTGAGCTACTTGGAATCACCATTTGGGTGCTTTCAGAGTTAAAAGTTATATCTTCGATTCCTGTAGAACTTCCACTGTCTGGGTCTGTGAGTGTTTCTTCTAGTGACCAGTCGGTTGTCTCATATACATAAGCTGTGCCTTCATCGCCTGAACCTGTTACGACATAATCTCCATCGCCTGAAAACTGTATTTCTGATAGTTGTTCGCCATCATCATCGAGAGTTGCTTCTAGCGTGTAGTCTTCAGTTTCGTAGACATATGCGTTTCCGCTCCCATCCCCTGCTATAGCCACATGACTCTTATCTGGAGAGATAGATATATCCGACACATCCTCATCATCTTCGTCAAGTATCTGGTCTAGTTCTGTATTTATTTCGTCTGCCAGCCCTAGTCCTGTGAGCATCAGTGTTGCTGTAGCTAGTGCTAGTATTTTTGTCTTATTCATTTACAGTAATCCTCCGAAAATGTTTGATAAAGTATTTGTGATTGAAGCTAATAAACCAGTATCTTGGTCATCGAAGTCGCCTGCTCCGTTGTCGCCGAAGTCAGAGGCTTCTCCGTTCTCGGAATCATCTGGTGTTGTCACAGAGATTAGCTCGGTTGATGTATCTATCTGGCCTTCATCGTCCTGTATTTCGAGTTCTACTCCGAGAGATTCAATGTCTTCTGGCACAGTGAATTCTTCTTTTTCTCCGAAACCTATTTCTTCACCGTTAACAATCCATGAATGCGACAGGTCTCCTTCACCTGTGCTGGCTGAACCATCCAAACTGATTGTCTCGCCTTCTACTGCTTCTGATGGTGCGTTTATTTGAGAAGTTGCTTTTTCAAATGCTGTGACTTCTACTGTAGCAGAGTCTTCATCTTTAAGAGAGTCTCCGTCACTGTATCTTGTGTCTAAAACGAACTCCCATTCTCCTTCTTCGTCCAGTGTGAATAACTGTGAGCCTTCTTGGTCAAAGTCCGATATTATTTCTTCGTTCTCTCCGTTTATCCAGACTTCAAGGTTTTCTTGAGTAAAGTCTCCACTGCTCTGTGTCGAGACTGAAACGGTGTCGCCTAATTCTGCTTGGTGTGTTGACAGGCTTACCCTGCTGTTAGGCATTGTTATAGGTTCTTCGACCGTTAGCGTGTCAATGCTGTCTCCGAAGTTGTTTTTTTCACTGAAGTCAGGGTATTCTAGTGTAGGAGAGTAAGGAGCTGTGTATAACTTGTATTGGTAATCTCCAATTGTTTCTGGAGCTGTAATATCTATTTCAACTTCTGTGTATGAGCCGTCACAGTTAAGCGTTGATGTGAAGCCGTTGGAACTCCATGCTTCTGCGTCTGTACCTGTCCCTTCTCCTTCAAGCCATATGCCTACTGTATCCGAATATGACGGGTTGTCTTGGCAGAAGCTTGATTCAGGATTATATCTGATGCTTGTTTCATAAGTTGCTTGTTCTTCTGGATAAACTTCGTCACCATCTCCAAATGAGAAGAGCATCAGAGATGAGAAACTAGAACCTTCTATATCTTGTGCTGTCGCTGGAGCTTCTGTCTGGAGCGTTTCTTGGATATTTTGAGATTGTTCAGGCTGGTCGGCGAAGCTGAAGGCACCGATTCCAATAACTCCTAGTAAAACAGCGATAGGTACGATTTTTGCGACAGGCGAGTTATCCATTATGGCTCAGTGAAGTCTGCGTTCTGCTCCTTTTTATTAATAAGGGAAATTTACGATATTTGGATTTCTAACTGGTTAAATTCTGGTTCTTCGTTCGGTGTTCGGTCAACTTCCCAGCAATTCAATCCTTCGACTTGGCCTGTTGGGCTTTCAATTATAACATCGTACTGTATACAAGTCAAGTCGGTTCTAGGGTTGACTTGTCGGTCTTGTTCTGATAGCTGGTCTGAAAAGTTTGGATGCGTGTGTAGCCATGCGTTCGGAACTCCTGATTCTAGTGTGTCGCATGATGCTTCTACCGAATGAGTTGTGCTTTCAATTATATCGTCTGCCAGCTCCAACTGGTCTATCTCTCTTGTTTGATGGTCGTACACCATACAATACATTCTTTCATCGGCCGAAGGTGATTCTCCGAGGCTTCTGCGGTTTACATCGTTAAGCTTCTCTATCTGTGACGATGTGAACGTTGCTTTTTCGCCTTCTGGACTTGTAAAGTATTGAGCAGGGTCGTCCGTAGCACTGGATATGTGTAGGGGCAAATGGGTGAAGTACAGGGTTGAAAATCCGAATATGAGGAGTCCTGCTATCAAACCTGTTTTGAACAAAAATAGTTTTTCCATGTTTTATTTATTGTAGAATCTTTCTTTTCAAAGTATTTTTTATAGAAGAGGTTGAGGAAGAGGACAGAAAAACGTCCTCTGCCTCTTTTCTTCTCCCCATGTTCCGAGTTCCAAGCCCTCAGGGGATAGGCAAATGCTAGGCTTTAAGCCCTTTATTCGTAAGCAACTTCGAGAGTTGTTGTGAACTGAGTTCCTAGTAGGTTCTCATCATCGTCAATAACTCCTTCTGCGAACTCGTTACTGTTGTCGATGAATGCTCTTTCGTCAACTACTCCAAACTCTACTTCTTCGACTGAATCATCTTCGATTTCGTCATCAGCTTGCACTAGGATGTCGCCTTCTGACATTTCGTCAAAGCCTTGAAGTTCAGGTTCTCCAGTTGCGGATACATCTGAGATTTCGTAAGCTCTGTCGAAGTTGTCTAGTTCGTCAGAGTTAGGAACGTCTACTTCGTTCATACTTGGAAGTGTAACGTCTACATCGTCTCCTTCTTCAACCAGAATCATTGATGGGTTGTAAGACTTTTCACTGTCTCTTACTTGTGCGTATACTTCGTCTAGAGTTTCTTGTTCTTCAGGTGCTAGATTTACGTCAGCTACTTCTTCATTGTTGTCTCTTACTTCGAAGTCTAGCTCTGTTGTGATTGCTTCGTATACGTCAAGGTTCTGGTTTACGCTTGTTGATTCGACTGTTTCATCTCCACGGAATTCACCGTAAGGATGTGTGTTGTCGAATACAGCGATTTGGTAGTCATCTCCAGTCTCAAGTTCAAATTCAGTTCTTTCGTCTTCTTCTGTATCGCTTTCTAGTAGAACTGATGCTTCGCTTGATTCATCCCACAAGTAGGCTGTGGATGCTACTTGAGTCTGTGAGGACTCTGTTGCGTCAAATGTTGCGAAGCTTAGTGTTGCTTCTTCTCCGATTTCGATTCCTGTTTCTGGGATTATCCCTGTCGGTTCTGATGTGTCTCCTTGAGACATGACTGCGACTCCTGCTACTGCTAGGATTGCTACGGATGCTATAACTGCTGTCCATTTGCTTTCCATAATTTAAATTATCACCTCCATGTAAATCTTGATTTGCGGGAAAAGTGTAGAGCAAAGAAATCTTTCAGCCTGTTGAAGCCTTCCTGACCTATAGGGGTCGTGTAAAGATGCTATCAGACCTCTCTTGCTGTCGATAGTATGTGGTTCTCCTTTGCCAGATACCGCTTGTATGCCAGAGAGGAATGGCGTTAGGGGCATCATGGTCTCGGAGTTCATGGTACTTTCATCGACAGCTCTGAAGCATAGAATCAGGAGCTTCAAAGACCTCTAGACCTTCACTCTGCTGGAAGTGCTTTTTCACCTTTCCGCAGGTCTTCAAGGTTTTGAATAAAAACAGAAAATTTCATGTGCTTGTTGTTGGATTTGTACAGCTCCCTTTTAAATTCTTTGAAAAATTCTAGGTAAAGGCTTTGATAATGCCTCCAAACTGAAGGTAGGCGTACCCAAGCCCTAGCAAAGCAAACATTGAAGCAACCTGAACCCAGATGCTTGTAGCCAGTATATATACTAGGTATCCGACCATCAATGCGAACATTGAGGCGAAACCGATTCGGACAATACTTTGTGCTGCTCCCAAGTCTTGAGTTACGGCATCGAGCCTGAAAAGATTGAAGAGCTTAGTGTAGCTGAGTCCGAAAGTGAACAATGTTGCTCCAACAGTCACCACTCCTCCAAGAAGCAATGAAACAGTCTGTATGGTTCCAAGACCTCCCGAAACTGCGTTGCTTATGTCCTGAAGAGGGGTGAAGCCTGTGCTGAACAATCCTGCCTCATCTCTATCTTTGTCAACGCACTGCCACTCTTCTTCAACAAATGAACTGACCTGACCGCTTCCGCATCTCTCGATTACTGTTTCAGAATCATCAGAACATTCTACAATGACTTCGTCTCCGCTGTCAACTGTCGGATAGACTTCGCCTTCCTCACATTGGCTCTCCTGAACTCCTGTCAGGCCAACGCTTTCAGTCACAGTTGTCTGGGTTGTTGTGTCCTTAAGCTCAAGCTCGCACGCTCCGTCAACTTCTTGGTCTGAGGATTGGCTGTCGAAACCTGCCACGAACGAAAACTCTGTAGTTTGGCCTGCGTCAACTTGCTCAGTTCTGATAGTATCATCTAGGTCGAATCCATCAGTACAAGATGCTACTCTGGCTTCAAACTCTCCAGAGTTTTCTCCTGCGTTCTGTGCTTTCATCGTGACTCTTCCTTCTCCGATTTCAGGTATTTCATCCCCTCCAGTAGATACAATATTAGGGACTCCTCCAGTCCTCGAAACAGTGATTGCGTCACTGGCTTCGTCTCCAGCATCTATATACATCATGAAGTTCGGATGGATTAAATCAGAGTCAGGAGAGTATTCCAAGACTGCGTCAGTGATACCTGAGTCCTGAATCCTTCCTTCGCTTAAAGGATGATTTGTATGCTCCGAAGATGCCTCAAGTGCTAAATTGTTGAATTCGTCCTCGATTTGCTCCTGAGTCCTTACGCCTTGTCTCCAGTCATCAAGCCTATCGCCCACGTTATGTGTTGCGTGCTGGTTGTACTCATCGTATCTATCCTCATTAATAACTCTCCAGCCTTCTGAGAAGTCATTGCTTTGGGCGGCTAATGCTCCACTACTTGTCCCTTCTGGGCTTGTACCTAAATCGAAGTTTCCAAGCCATTCGATTCTTGTATTGCTTCCAATACTTGTGCTGGTTCCATCCCAATCATCCCCTTCTTCTACTAACGTATTTGAAAGTGTGACAGTGTCTGTAGGTTCTCCGTCAACATCAAGCTGGTAAGTTACTTCAAAGGTTGTTCTAGGAGATGTGCTGTCCTCACGGAACTCTCCGACTGAAGCAACAGTTTCTGTGGTTTGGAAGCAGAATATCTCATAGTTGATTACGCTTGTACTCCAATCTAAAATGTAGTTGTCAATTGATGCTTCTCCGAAAGCACAGTTATTACTAGCCCATTCGATTGCTTCGTCACTGTTATCAAATCCTCGCTCGTTTACTGCCCTGACATTCCTGACATCTTCTTTATTTTGGACATCTGAGATTCCGTACTCTACTCCTCGCTCATTCTCTGTTATAGATATTGTGACATCTTGTTCGGTCTCTCCTGTAATCTGCTCAGAGATTGTGTCGGATTCGACCGTAGTTTCAATTTCTTCTGTCGATTCATCTGCCAGCATCTGGATGGCTACAACTTCTCCATCAAAGAACTCGGAATTTGATTCAAACTCTATGTCGCCGACCGATATGACTGTGGCCGAAGCAACCGCTGTCAACGCAGTTAAGGCCACAAGAACTGTGAACAGTTTTCTTCTATTATTCATCTAGACTCACCGTCCCACATACTTCAGTTCTGACGTACAATCCGTCATCTCGGTTTTCGAACTCTAGGTTATCGAAATCTGAGTCTTCAAGGTTTACACCTTCTTCTTCAGCACGGTCTTCGAACTCTTGAAGATTATCGAAAGTCTCTCCTTCTACTTCGACTTGCTCCCATTCACATCCTATATCACCGTCTAGGAAGCTGAATGCTCCGAATCCTGTAACTACTAAAAGTGCTAAGACCGCTGTGACAATCATTGTGTTTCTCATTTTACCATCCTACATCGAATATATGCCTGACTAACGGGACGAATACTACGAAAAGCCCGACTTGTGACAGGCTGCTTGTAATGTTTTGAAGCCCTGTGGCTGGGTCTAGAAGTGTTAGTTGGACGTATATGCTACCTATTAATATTAGTGTAAGTCCTATGTTTCTGTCGTCTACTGGGTAGAAGCTAGTCATGAAGTTCGGGCTGAATACAAGTGCTAGCCCTATAATCGACAATGCCCAGAATGCTATTACTGGTTCTATAAGCAGTTCTGGAGTCGTGTGTGTCTGTAATATTGTTAGAGTCATTTTATTCCTCGACTTTTATCCAGTCTGGGTCTTCTGGAGCTGTGCTTTTTATGTAGAGTTGTTTTCTTTCTACTTTTGTGCTTCCGCAGCCTTCGCCTTTGGCTGTTTTGTGGCATCTGTGTGGTGCGTCAGAGTTGGGTTTCGGCCGTGTTATCCAAGTTCTTCCGCAGACTCTACATTTTGCTTTTACTCTGTAGTCGTGGTTTCGTCTGGACATCTTAATTTTGTTTGCGTAATATTTTCTTTTAAATCCTATTGATTCTGCGAAAGTCTCCCGATTTCATTCTTTCAGCGTAGTCGTGTCTGCCGTGAGCTATCTCCTGTAGCATCATCTCCGTGAGCGACTAAAGGAGCGTAAGCATCAATAACCTTGTATCTGGAGTTCGCACGGTCAACATACATCCACTGATACTTCCCCATATCTCTGAAAACTTTTGAGAACTTCCTACTACTTTCAGCGTGTCCTCGCCAAAGGTTAGCCAGTTTCAAAACTTTTTTGTAACCGTCTTCGTTAACCGACTTACCTATGAAGAAGTGGTTCATCTGTCCTAGAATATTGCCTCCATCATCCTCAAGCTGTTGCGGACGTTGGCCTGCGAAAATCATAGGGATGCTGTAAGCACGTCCTAAATCAATCATTCTAATGATGTCTTCACGGCTTATGGTAGCATCATCTCCTGCGAAAACATCCGACTCCTCAATATAAATAAGAGTCTGCCCGCTTATATCTCCATTAGTAATCATCTGTTTCAGCTTTCTCAGTATGATGGATACATAGATTTCAAGTTTTTTCCTGCTGCTCCCACGCATAAAGTTGTCGAAGCCTTCAAAACTGATGCTGACGGCTTTATCTTTTTTCAATGCTTCTAACGGGTTTTTATTATATTTGGCCTTACCGCTTAGAATCATTTGGTCTTGAACACTATGAACGCTATCTTTCAATACTCTGGCAGACCTTTGCTCAGGAGCGTGTTCTGAAGCTAGTTCGTCAAGGTTCTCTATACTGGCCTCATCTTGCCTGAAAGCTTGTTTTATGGCTCTTTCCTGTGTATCAGAGCTTACATCCATCAATGTAAGGAGTTCAGACTCTGATAACTCATCTATATCAAATGCGAACGGCTCTATTTCTTCTGGGAGTTTGGTATTTCTTACTTCTTCCTTCAGGAATCTTGGTATATATATTTCTATAGGCATTCCTTGAGGTACTTCAGCTTTTTTGTCGGTTTCATATATTCCTGCTTTATGCTGTTCTATTAGTTTTTGGCTCGCCCCTCCTTTTTTGTCGATGTCAGTATAGTCGTTTTTTGGGTCTGTTGCTATCAGTATATTGGCTCCTCCCTTATAGAAACCGCTGATAAGTCTCTTAGAGAATGTCGTCTTACCTCCTCCAGTCCTGTCGAAGATTCCTATTCGGTCTTCATCCTTTAGACGCATCCATACTGTCTGTCCTGTCCTTGCGTCTTCTCCTATAGGGATTCTCCTGCTATAGCTTGGCTCTTTTTTATCTACTTTATTCTCTGGTTTTGTGTTATGGAACTTTTTGTCTCCTATTTTGAGAGCATCATACCCTGTGTTGTACCGCTTCATTTCTCAATGCTACCCCATTCGTCCTCTTCAGTGTCTATTTCTTTTTTCTTTTGTTTTTTGGCTCCGCCATCTCCTTTTTCCACATTGATGATTGTTTCTCCTTGGGTTGATGGTTGGTAATCTTCATTAGTGATTTTTCCTTCGGCCTTGGTAATATTTGAGATGTCAGCTAGTGGGTCGACCTTGATTGCGTCTTCCATTGTTGCAGGGATTTCATTGTCGTATCTTAGCGGTTTGACTTCTGTAAGATTGAACACTATCCTTACGAATCCTCCCTGTGGTTCTTTTGTGACAGGGTCTTCTGGCTTCCCTACTAACCCGTAGATTTCATTTTTTTGACCGTTGATGTATACTGTCTGGTTTCTTTCGTGAAGGCTTTCTGATTCATAGCCTGTGTTGCCGACATAAATTTTTCTTTTCCCTTTTGTCTCTTCTAAGTATCTTTGAACCCATTTTCTGGCCTCCATAGGGTGTATCTCATTTGGCATTGTGTCATTTTGTTTTGCTCTGCTTTTCTCCGATGCTATAGCTCCTAGTGCTACCGCTCCTATCACTAGGAATGCTGCGTAGACGTAAGTGATGTCTATTGGTTGTCCTGCCCAGTGATTGAATAGGACGAATCCTGCTCCTCCAAATAATGTGCCGACTATGTGTATTGGTTTCATGGTTTTTTGTGCCTCTTAGATTAGTTGCGGTAATATAATTGTTCCGAAGTAGGTTACTGCGAATGTTATAGGTATTGAAATGGCTAGATACAGTAGTGTGCTTGGCCTACTGCTGTTCTTGGAGGTTAGCCATGTCATAAAAAGGTACTGTATAGCTAGGGCTATCATTATGGATGCTTGGAAGTGCGGTTCTGAAATTGTTATATTTGACATACTATGATTTTCACTCTAGTTTAGTAACGAATAGGTGGCTTATTATTCTTTGGAAAGTGTTACCGTCCGAAAACCTGATACGGTAAATCCCTTCGCCGTACTCATCGTAAAGTCCGTATACTATCTTCTCCATATCCAGCTTTCTGTTGCCTGAAATTTCTGTGTACATCGGGAATATCGTGTCTTCGATTCCTCCGCTGTTAGTGTCTTGAAGTAGATATCCGCATTCAGGAATCTCATCTGTTGACTGAATCTCTCTCGAAATAAACTTTTCACCGTACCTTGTGTGAACAGTTTCTTCGTATTCTACAGTACTCCAGTCTACGTCCTCAGATGTGATTTTTCCCTTCCTTTCTATAGGTTTCAAATATTTTATTATGTAGCCCATACTTATTCTTGATTAGTCTTTATGTTAAAGCCTGCCCTTTAGTGGAGTGGTTCAGGTTTTCTATCTGTCGAGATATCCTTTTTTTGAGAGTGCGGCCTTATATCCGCCAATTGATGTGCTTTCAACTCCTAATTCTTCTGCGTAATCGTCACTATCCCAGTCATCTCCATGCTTTCTGACAAGTTTTAGAAGCTCCTTTTCATGACTGCTTAGGTCATCAGCATCATCGAGTAGGTCTTCATCAGACTCTTCTCCGTCATCTTGTCCTTGCTGGTTTTGCTTTTGGTTGGGCTGAGGCTGGTTCTGGTTGTACTGGTTCTGTATCGGTCGTCTGTGAGGGTTCTGGTTGTGTTGTGGGTTTTGTACGACTTGAATGTTTTGAACCGCATCTGCCAGATTGTTGATTGCCTGTGTCTGCTGTTCCAGTGTGTCGCCGATTTTCTGCTGGTTCTGTGATACTTGCTCGAACTTGTCGCTTTCTCTACCGATACGGTTTTCGTAGAACTCTCTTGCCTGCTCGATTTCTCTTTTGTTAGCCTCCGCCATTTCTTTCATAGCTGAACGCATAGAGTCCGTGGATTTCTCAATGTAGTTTTCGATGCTTGCTTTGTCTTTGGCGAGTTGTGCGGTGTCAACAATTTTATGCTGTTCGTCTGCTAGGTTCTCCCATAGTCTGGCGATTAGCAGCAGTCTTGGAAGCACTTCTCTGAACTCTTCTATGATGTCTTCCATTGTGTCGACTTTTTCAACATCTACAAGGCCTTCACGTTTTTCTTCGTTGAATTCCTTGCTTTGCTTCATTTCATCAAAAGCGTTTACAAGTGCTTCTAGAGTATCTAGTCTCTCTCCTATCGGTCTTTCTAGCTCCTCTGCTTTTGATTCGACACGGATGAATATTTGTTCGTATTCCTTCGGGTCTACTCCTTCGGTTTCAAGTTTTTTGGCTTCTCTCCTTGTGTGTTCCATTCCTTCAGTGTTTATGCTGATTTCTTCGAACAGTTTCTTGGTGTATTCTTCTTTTTTCATTCTTTATCACGTTTTAACTATATTTATGGTTCCTGTTTTTACAGTTTGGACATACTCCGTTCCTCTGGCTCCATTGCTGGGGTTTGAAGCTTTCCCCACATTTTGGGCATGGTACGTCACTGAAGCTTTTCCCTGAATCTTCATGTTTGCTTTGCTCTTCTTTTTCTTGTTTTAGTTTTTTGTTCTGTCTTTTGAGCTTCCTGTTTTTCTTCTTTAAGTGGTTGTTTTTTTCTCGGAGGCTTTGTATTTCCTCGCTTTCCCCTCCTATTACTTCTGCCATCGCTGTGTGTTCGTAGGCGAGATTCATATCTTCTGTAGGCTTTATGAATATGAATTCCTGTCCTTTTGGATTGGTGTATCTTTTGATGTGTCTTTTAGGCTGTAGGTCGTGAGGGTATGCTTTCTTTTCTTTAAGCATCGGTAAAAGCGATTTGATTTTGCTGTCGGCTACTTCGGAGATTACAGGTCTTCTACCTCCGTGTTCGCCTGCTTTGTATTTGTTCTTCCACGCTCCTATGTATTCGCAGTGGATTAGGTCGATTACGATTGGGTCTTTTGCCATAATATCTTTTTGATTGTTTTTTAGTCTTCTCTGTTAAGGATTTTTCTAATTCCAAGTTTTTCGCTTCTGCTTCTTTCACGGTTTATGCTGTAGTGAGATGGATAGTATCGTGTAATGTAGATTGTCACCAGTATCATAAGGCCTGCTCCCATCAATGTCATATTTCTTGTAAGTGCTGATGTGCTGGCTCTTACTTGAGCATCATCTATCCTGCTCTGCCAGATTTCTTCTTGTTCTCTTTGTGCTTCTTGAGGTACTACTACGTCTACCGCCTCTTCTAGTTGTTTAACTTCTCCTGCTTGTTCTGCTGTAACTGAGAAGTCACATCTCCATTCGCTTTCTTCTGCTGAGTCGCTAGGATGGCCTTCACAATTGTATGTTACTCCTGAAAGCTCGAATTCTGTATCTTGAGGAGTTACGAAGTCAGTGAACTCTCCTGAGAACTGGGTGTTTTCAACCGTCTCATGGTACTCTGGAAGAGTATAGCTTATTTCTCCGCTGTAGCGGTTTGGCTCATCAGAGTATGCCATAATTGAGACTGTGCTGTCTTCGCTAATTGTTATCCTGTCTCCAACGTCATCGAAGAAGTGTCTACTCGTCTCTTCTTCAGGGTCTTGGTCTTCTGACAGGTTTAAAGGTGTTTCTTCGACCGCCATTTGGTAGTCTGTGTAGTTGCCTCCAAAGCTGGAAAGCTCAACTTCTAAATCGGTTGAAGGCTCGAATGTGTCCAGTTCTTTGGTTACTTCCGTACCGCTCTGGAATCTGTCTAGCTCTATGTTAGAGCTGGGTGAGAATGCGTTCAAGGCATTGATTTCGAAGGATTCTTCAAAAGTTACGTTATTACCTGAAGTATCTTCTACCATGCCGCTTACGCTGTACTCTCCTGTATCTGCTGTTTCGCTCATGTTTTGTCTCCAGACATTAGTTTCTTCTTCTTTCTCGAACTCTAAAGTAGTTATTTCAGTATCATTGGTTTCTGCGTCATCTTTTTCGATGTCTGCGGTCACTGATTCGACCTCTAGATTGTCTGTCGCTTCGACTTCGAACATTTTTGGCTGTGTTGCTTCGAAGCTGGAGAAATTAGTTTCATGAACTACAGGGTCGATGTCATCTAAGAAGTCTACACCCAGATTTATTTGATGTTCTTGGTCTTCTGCCTCGCTTTCGATAGTTAAATTCCCTGTATATTCTCCGAAGTCGGTGTCTGAAGGTATATCGTATGTTAGAGTTCTTGTCTCTGGAATGTTAGGGAATAATGTTACGGAGTCGCTGACAGATACATATTCTGATATGTTGCCTTCGATTTCTTGTTGGACTTGTACTTCTGTATTACCTGTATTCTCCAGTTCGTACTGTCCTAGAGTCCCTTCACTACCTACTGACAGGTTTTGCTCCATTTCTGTGTCGCTCACTGTCCAGTTCTGGCTTTCACTTACTGTTATATCTATAATACTGACTTGGTCTATCTCATTTTCGAAGTCAAATCCTGCTTCGGCGTTATATGTCCCTGCTTGGAAGTTTTCAGGTATCTCTGCTTCGAGCTGTACTGTCTGGTTTTCTTCTTCTAGTATTTGGGCTGTTGATGGTGTAAATGTGAAGTCCCATGTTATGAGTTCTGGTGCGTCTATTGAAGCGTCTTCCATTAGGAGTTCGTTTTCTTCGTCATTATTGTTGACTGTGAATTCGGCTATTGTCTGTTCTGTGCCTGCTTCGAATTCTTCTTGCTCCATTTCAACGCTTATGCTTGGTTCTGCTGTTGCTGTTGCCGTGATTGCCATTACAAATGATAAGGTTATCAAGAGTTTAATTATACGCATTTGTACACTTATGAGTTTTACTGTCTTTTAAGGATTAATTACGCAGAAAAATTGATAGTACTCAGAACTACTCAGTAGAACTGCTCATATTACCATCAGGCTCAGGCACAGTAGTATTAACAGAGTCTGTACCTGTCAAATTCTCAGGAACCTCCATGAACGGCGTAACATCATAGACAGTCTCAACCACTGCTCCGAAATTATGAATCAAAGTCCTGAAACCAATGAAAGGATTATCATTAAACGAAGCCACTACAAGGAACCAAATCAACACAGCTAAAGAAAACGAAGCCAGACGGGGTGTGTCATCCAACCATCCAATACCTCTCATACCATAATCAAAAACTTTCACAAACAACAAAACCGTCAGAACAGCCGAAACAATAGCAGAAACACTAGAAGCCATTACAATAGGGGCAGTCAACGAAGCATCAAGCTCCATAAGCTGAACAGTGGCATCATAGACTGCGTTATCAGCATGAACTAAAGTCTCAGCCAAAGCCCTCCAAAAAGCCACAAAACTACTCCAACTAGGCTCAGTCAGAAAATCAGTCATATATTCTCTATGATGGAACAAAACCCATCCCAACGCCAAAAACCAAGAATAAATATTATTCATTATAAGAATGATGGCCTTCCATAATGGAGCCAAAAGCAAAGTCCTGAAATATGAGACAATCCTCAAAATAATGCTCTTCGAAGGAAGGGAAACCGCTGGCATACACACAGAATTATCATCCCAGTCATAAAAAACACTCCAACAACCATCCTAAACAATTTAAGAAACAATCCACAAAACAAACAACATGTCGCTTCTAAACTGGGAAAAAACAAAGAACAACCGTGTAAAAGACCTATCATTCAACAAAGCAGGCCGATACGGAACCATATACCAGTGGAAGCACAAAACTCAAGAATTCTATATCACAGTAAGACGGCACAGCAAAGGACACTATGAAATAATGAAAGGCGAAAGCCAGAGAACTAGAAACCAAGAACCGTTGAAAAAAGACTTCATCTTCTCAAATTACGAAGATGCAGGTGAAAGAGCCAGAGAATGGATGGAAAACAACCCAGACCCTAAAAACATTCAAGAAGAAGAAATAACTATATGACATCAGACGGAGGGTTCGAGTCCGACCTAGTCAACCACTTAAACAGTTCTAACAAACAATTACACGCATATAGGCGAAAACAAAGTAGGTTCGCCTCACAAGACATTGACATTCTAGTCGACTCATCAAATCAAGAGCTTTACGCTGGCATCGAAGCCAAATCCAAGAAAATCAAAAACAAGTCCTCTAAAATATACTTCAGCCAGCATTTCTCAACAAACAAGGATGGAGAAAACCAAGTAGCCAGAATAACAGAATTTCTTCAAAAAACAGGTAGAGACGGATACCTAGCTATAGCCTACAGAAGAGGTAGAGGAAAAAAAGTTCTGTGGTATGCCATCGACTGGCAACACATATCAGAAAAATTCCAGAACGGTGAAAAAGGCATAACAAAAGAGTTTATCGAGCAAAAAGGTTTCAGAATAGACGAAAACCCTAAACAAATAATTTAATCAGAGATGGAGTGAAAGGGAGGAAGAGTAGAAGAGATGGGCTGGTAAAACTCTTCTAAATCCTCCTCCTTAGAGGTTAGGTAATGGCTAAGGTTGCTTTTGTTCTCCAAACAGGTTTTAGCACATACACGACAACTTTCCAAAGTCATTCGGATTAAGGAACTATCAGCTCTCTTTAAGTTGTCTTCACGCCTTGCGTTACCCGCACTATTTTGCGAAATATTATTCCCCTGTTTTTCTGAGGTTCTTTTGACAGTCATAGAAGAAGCTCTCCAGAGCCGACCGATATGGCTAGACTCTTTCGAATCATCTCCCTCACCCGTCTTCAAGAAATTACTCATAATCGCAGGATTCACAGGAAATTCCTGACTGAATCTAGCACTGTTGCGAGAACATGAATCCATTAAACAATACTATTGTTTGGTCTAATTTAAGATTTTTGATGAAAGAAAAGCAACTGAAAAGATGGGAGGGGGAAGGGTAAAGGTTGGTTGAAGTGTTAGCTCTCCCGATAAAATGTTTTTAGAGTCTAACTTTTTTTAACCTTTTCTCCAAGGACTACTTTGGGCTGTTCGTTCTCTTCTAATACGGTGCTACATTTGGGGCATCCGATTAAATCCATTCCTCTGCCTTCGTGAGATACTAATTGTGTTCCGCAACCGCATACAGGTAAACTATTCATAGTTCTATATTTGTCACTTGTCGGTTAATCTAATATTTGTTTAGTTTATGTCATCGCAGCAGAGTGCGAATATATGTGTTTTTGCGAATATATATATATTAAAGAGTTTCGAATTACTATTATTCTCTCTTTATAAAGGAAATTCGTCTTTCTTTATAAACCCCCCCTGTCAAAAACTTTGATTTGCTAGGTGTCTACCCAAAATTTCGAATTTTAGGGAACTAGGTTCTGTTTTCTGGATTTTTCCCGTTTTCTCCACATGAAACTGGGGTGGCGGTTTTGGTGTTACCCACCCCCCCTTGCGAACAGACTCAGAATTTTCAGAGAGGGTAGATTTTTCCAAAATTTTCGAAAATGTGCCGAACCTATTTACTTTATTGTGTAACTATACTTTAGTGAACTTATAAACATATTATATACTATATAAATAGTATTTGTATTGTCAAGGGGTAGCCAAACTCTCAGTCTGTTCGCAAGGGGGGGGGTGTCCACATGAAATCAAGGTATTATTTACTTTAGTAGTCATATCGGCATGTTTTCAGCCATTTTACAAAACATAGTATTTCCACTCCTTTGGAAAAGATTCTACACCTAATTCGAACCATGTATTTCACACCACTTCAAAGAATTTCCATACACCGTGAAAAAGATATATAAGAAAACAGTATCAATAGAAAAGATACAATGAAAGACATTGACCCACTAGGTTTAGATGGCGAAGGAGAACAAAAAGAATCCATAGTAAAATCTAACAAAGCACTCAAAATAAACCACATACCCTCTGAAATAAAATACCGAGAAGACAAAATACAGCAAATAGTGGATAACACTATAAGACCTGCCTTCAATGGAAAAGAAGGCCAAGGGAACATGGTAACAGGTCAAGCAGGCACAGGAAAAACTGTAGCTGTAAAACACATAGTAAAAGAAACTAGAGAAAACTACGACACAAGCAGAATGAAAATAATCTACGTCAACTGTAACAACAACTCTTCTGAAAAAGAAGTCTACAGGTCAATACTGGAACAATGCGGATTAGAATACACCAGAGGAGAGACCATAGCATTCAACAAAAGAAAACTATTGGAAAACTTCAAGGAGGAAGAAGACCCAGACCTAGTGATAATACTAGACGAAGCAGATGAACTCTACGTCAAAAGAAGAGACTATCTGAGCGACATACTCTACACATTCTCCAGACCATAGAAGTAGATGACTCGATGG
>LKMJ01001783.1_pt1 | contig 19342 bp, 19 predicted proteins | sample 643391 | NCBI WGS metagenome assembly LKMJ01 (sample SAMN04112250, study PRJNA286221) | soda lake metagenome | biome: soda lake; feature: Kulunda Steppe; material: water; isolation source: sample PL-Br10 brine of Picturesque Lake | place: Russia: Kulunda steppe | collected 2010-07 | reverse complement strand
TCGAGAAGCCGTCAGAAGACGGCTCATCGCGGTCGGTTCGTAGTCGGTTCAGCTACTCCTCCCGGTAGCACACCTCGGCGCACCGGTTGGTGTTCGTCTCGCCCGACGCACCAATGATCTTGTAGTCGTCGCTGACAATCTCCCAGCAGTTCTCTTCGCCAGCACGGCTACTTGGTTGGAGAGCCACGTTCGGATCGGCGGGTGCACACTCCGGTTCACCGTCCGCGTTACCTTCGTTGTAGACCACGTTCACGTTGTTGACGTCCGAAACGCCACAGACCTGACTGCAGCCTCTTCCGAAGTTCGGATCGTCTTCGTCACCGTTGCCATTGCCACAAACCCAGAACTGGATGTTGCTGATGGCCGGTTGTGCCTGTCCCTCCGGGACGCAGAACGTCTCGGTCGTCCCACCGGTCACCGAGCATCTGTAACACTCTAACCCGGCCTTGATGACGACCGTATCGGCGTCGGCTGGGACGGCAGTTTCGTAGCAGAATACATCGTCCGCCTCGAGGTTGATTCGCGTCCCCTCGAGTTCCTCTCCGCCCTCACATGGATCTGGACACTGCCCTGGAACTCCCGATGAGTAATTTTCACAACTCGCCTGTGCACCGACAGTACCTGTCGCGCCAAGTCCGAGACTGCCGACGACTGCCGACGCACCAACGGCCTTGAGTACGGACCGACGACTGGTGTCAAGTGATTCTGTTTTTTTCATGGTTCTCTGAAAACCGCTGTCGAGAGACAGCGCGTGGCTGACCGACCCAACCCGCCGGTTTCCAACCTGACGTATGCCGGGTACGCAGATATCTGTGGAACCTGATGAGTAAGGTGCATGATACACAAGGTGGGGTGTTTATATTGTCCGCTCCGCGGCGGAACGCGATCGGCCGATCGACCTGACCTCATAAGTTCGATCGATCGGCGCGTTCTCGGACTGTGCGGAGCCCAGGTCACTCAAAACTGTCCGACTGAGGGAGGCGAGCGATTCTCCAGGTCTCAGACCCGGAGCACGTGATCAACACCGGTCACCGGATCCCGTAAAACGCCGGCTGGCCCGTTGACCGGCCGATCGCTGGCAGACGGTGCGACACTCAGACGCGTCCGGGCGATCGAACGGTCGCGAACCGGGAGAGTCCGACCTCGGCGTCGACGCCCGCCTCGTCGACCGAACCGTGTGGCCGGCCGACGACGATGTTGCCGGCGCGCTGTCGCCCGATTCCGGGGATCGCGGTCAGCTCGTCCATCGTGGCGTCGTTGAGGTCGAGCGGGTAGGGGACGCCGGTGACCGACCGGTAGCCGTGGTCGACGACGGCGACGTCGAGACGCTCCCCGAGCGGCCGCTCGCCGGGAATACCGACGAGCAGCGGGTAGGTGCCGAGCTGTCGCCCGAACGTTCGCCCGCCCTCGTGGTACTCGAGGTGGACGTCCGGCAGGACGGTTCCCGCGGGGGCGACGCGCTGGAGCATCGGGTTGTCTATCTCCTCGCGGACGCGGCGTTTGTAGCGTCTGAACCGCTTTTTGTGCTCGTGGGCGAGCGTCGCGCCGGTCTCGCTCATCTCCGTGCCGGCGAAGGCCATCACCTGTCTGACGTTCACCCGCCGAACCATCAGCCCCTCCTCGTAGAGCCGGTCGAGAAACGCCAGGTTGTGCTCGTAGGTCTCCTCGCGTTCGCCTTTGAGCCCGTGGACGAGGTTGATCCCCGGCAGGAGCTTCGGGAGCCGCGTCGGCTGGCGGCCGTCGTCGACGACCCGGACCGGATCGTCGGGCCGCCAGCCGGCCTCCTCGTTGACGATCCGGACGGCCTCGAGACACTCCTCGGCGGTGACGTTCAGGTCGTTCTCGGCCTGGACGACGGGGTCGGCTGACTCGAGGCCGAACGCGGCGGTGTCGCCGGGCGTGTTGTGCTCGGCGATGATCCGGATCCCCTCCCGGGCGGCCTCGGGCCACTCGACGACCGTGATGGGGTTCATGTTGTCGAGGTGAAGCGTCTCCAGGTCGGGGGCGACCCGCCGGATGCCGCCGTACAGCTCCCGGAGTGCGTCGGGGTTCGGGGCCTCGCCGTCGCCGCCGTAGGCCAGGATGTCGGCCTGTCGGCCGAGACGGAAGTGACGGACCCCGTGGTTCGAGAGCGCGTCGACCTCCCCGATCACGGTCTCCGGCGGCCGGAAAGTCGGGTTGCCGTAGAGCGGTTCTGTGCAGAACGAACACCGGTAGGCACAGCCACGGGAGGTCTCGAGCTCACAGATGAGGTACTCGGGGTGGTTGGGATGGTCCTCGACGACGAACGCGCCCCGTCGTGCCCAGCGGGAGACCTCCTCGACGTCCCGCATCCGATCCGAGAAGCCCTCCATCCCGTTCGCGACGAGGTCGTAGGCGGCGGCCTCGACGTCGCCTTTCGCGACGAACTCGAAGTCGAGCCCCCGGCGTTCGGTCTCGGTCGCCCCCTCGTTTCTCTCCCCCACGCCGAACCGGACCGGACCGCCGAGCAGCGTCGTCCCGCCGGCTGCCCAGGCGAGCTCGCGGACCTCGTCGGGTTCGGCGGGGGTCCCGCCGACGTACTTTCCCGGGACGGTCATCCCGCCGACGTAGACCAGCAGGTCGGCGTTCTCGACGTCGTGCCACCGGTGGCCGTCCTCCCGGAGGGCGTCGATCGTGTGGTAGGTGATCCGCGTTTCCGGAACGCCGGCGTCGACGAGTGCCCCGGCGGTGTACCGGGGGTACGTCGAGACGTACGGGGGGACCCCGAAGTGGGCCGGCTCGTCGACGTAGCCGTCGACGATCGTCACGTCGAGACGTTCGGGGTCTACCATGGCCGACGTAGCGCGCCGAGCCCTAAAACGGTGACTACGTCGGCCCGTCGAACGGGCTTCTCGGGCTCCCGTAGTGGACCCCCGCGCTCCCGTCGTCGGCTACCGCGATCCCGGTGTCGTCGAATAGCGCACCTCCACAGTCGGATACCGCGATCCCAGCGTTGATAGCGCTGCCCGCGTTACGATCGTCCATGCCCGCGACGCTCGAGGTCGTCTGCACCGACGACGACTGTACGCTGGATATGTTCGAGTTGCGCTACACCTACGAGATGCCCGACGAGACGACCGTCGAGGACTTCGTCTGCCCGTACTGCGGTCGGACCGATGCTCTGGAGGCGATCGAGCTGTGAGGGGGCGTCGGACGCGCGTCGGACGATCGTTCACCGTTCCCAAAACCGATATTAACGTCGGACGCTTACGCTGGATCGAACCCATGAGAGACGCGGTTTTCCCGGAATCGTTCCCCACGGCCGTTCCGGTCGGAGGTGGCTCGCGGTGGGGCTGAGAGGGATCGGCAAATCACTGGGGAAGGGCCTCTACCGGGGGATCGGACACACGAGCGGCCAGCTCCAGGAGATGCGATCGCTAGCCGTCGACGTCCTCGAGGGCGAGGAGTCGTACCTGCTCGTCTTCGACGCCCCCGGCATCGAGCGCGAGGACGTCCAGGTACGCTACGTCGACGGCACCGTGAAAGTCCGCACCGACCGATTTCGCGAACTGTACGACGGCTACGAGATGCGTTTTCCGGGCCGGGGGATGGCTCTGGACGGAGAGGCCGAACTCCCCGAGGACGCCTCCGTCGTCCCCGGCGGCGCGAGCGCCTGGATCGCAGACGACGGCACCCTCCACGTCGAGGTCCCGAAAGCCGACGCCGACGTCGGAACCGACGGTGAGGACGCCGAGGTCGAACTCGGCGACTAGAGGGCCATTCCCTCCCTGATCTCGAAGGACTCCTCGCCGGAGAACCGTCGCGGATCGAACGCCTCGATCCCCGGCCCGCCCAGTATCTCCTCGGCGATCCGTTCGCCGATCGCCGGCGCGCGCATGAGGCCGTGGCCCTGGAAGCCGGTGGCGACGTAGACCCCTTCTCGCCGCCGACCGACCAGCGGATCGCCGTCCGGCGTCGCCGTACAGAGCCCGGCCCAGGCCTCCTGGAGTTCGGGGTCGGCGTCCGGACACCGCGTGGTCACCCGATCGAGCAGCGTCGCCGGGAACTCCGGATCCGCCCCGCGCTCGTAGCCGTCCGGATCGGCCGCGACCTCCTCGGTGCCGTCGCCGGCCAGCAGCCCGGCCGGGTGCGGGCGAACGTAGAAGCCGCCGGTCGCGTCGTAACAGATCGGCTTGGGGAGGGTCGCCGACGCCGTCAGCGCCTGGGTCCGGTACGGTTTGACCGCGATCGGGGCATCCGCCTCGGCGAGCAGCCGACCGGTGTGGGCGCCCGCGGCGACGAGGACGGCGTCGACCGTCCGCTCGCCGCCGTCGACGACGATTCGTGGCGGATCGGTCCGGACCGCGACGGCCGCCCCTGTCTCCAGGCTCGCACCCGCACCGGTGGCTGCGGCGGCCAGACAGGCGGTGTACCGCGCCGGATCGGTGTGTCCGGCCGCGCCGGCGATCCCCGCGACCGCGACGTCGTCCGTCCGGAGGGCGGGAAACCGGTCGCCGAGGGCCGGCCCGTCGACTTCCACGGCGACGACGCCCTCCGCTTGCATCCGCTCGACGTCCTCGCGGATCGCCGCCGCCCGGCGGTCGTCGCCCTCCCGTGCGAGCCAGACGTACGGACACTCGACGAACGGGAACGTCTCCTCCCCCGAGAGGCGGCGGAACCGCTCGATCGACTCCCCGGCGAGTTCGGCGTCGGGCCGGCCGGCGAACGCGGCATAGCAGACCCCCGCCGCGCGGCCGCTCGCCCCGCTCGCGACCCCCTCGCGGTCGTAGAGGGTCACTGCGGCGCCCCGGCGAGCGAGGTCGTAAGCCGCCGTCGCGCCGACGGCGCCCGCCCCGACGACGGCGACCTCGAGGCCGTCGCCGTCCATCTCGGCGGGGTCGTCGACGGCAGACAGCTCAGTGGGGTCGCCGTCCATCTCGGCAGGATCGTCGACGGCAGACAGCTCCGCGGGGCCGTCACCGCCCGTTTCGCCGCTCATCGGTGCGGGCGGGGCCAGCAGTCCTCGAGCGGACGGGCGGCCAGCCGGTCGATCAGCGCCGAGAGCTCCGCGCTCGCGGCCTCGAACAGGCGCTCGCCCTCTTCCGGATCGGCCAGGGTCGGCTCGCCGACGGCACCGCTCTCGGAGAAGTCGGCGGTGTCGAACCCCAGCTCGGCGCCGTGGACCGACTCGCCCCAGCCGGCGCTCGCACCCGCCTCGGCGGCCGCGAGCTCGTCGGATAGGACCAGCTCCGGACGGAGGGCCCAGACGAGACTCGACTCCGCCGCGTCGGCGTGACCACCCTCCTCGTCGAACAGCTCGTCGGCGAGCGCCGAGACCGCCTCCCACCAGTTCCACGACGGGGCGAAGGCCGTCTCCGACCCGCGCAGCCGCCGGGCCGCCCGGTCGAGCGCGCCGTCGTTTCCGCCGTGGCCGTTGACGACGACCGCCTTCCGGACCCCGTGGGCGGCGACGCTCTCGACGGTCTCTACGACGTACGCCTCGAAGGTCTCCGGGCTCACGTGGAGGGTGCCGGGAAACTGCCGGTGGTGGCCGCTCACGCCGACGGGAACGGTCGGGAGGACGAGCGCGTCCTCCCGGTCGGCGGCCGTCCGTGCGAACGCCTCGGCGACGAGGTGGTCGGTCCCGAGCGGGAGCGCGGGGCCGTGCTGTTCGGTGCTGCCGGTCGGCAGGATAGCCACTTCGGCGGCTTCGAGTGCCGACGCGGCCGTCTTCGTCGTGTGTTCGGACAGCATCGTCCGTCCCTGCGGACGGCGGGCACTTACCTGTGGCCCCGTCCCGGCGTGTGGCCCCCCGCTTTGGCGTGTTGATCGTTTCCGCTCCGGCGTGTGGCTCTCCCCTCCGGAGCGTCCGCCGCCACGGCGTGTGGCTGGTTTCCCGGGTCGGGCTCGCCGCCATCCCGCCGTTTGGCTGGATTCCCGGTCCGGGCGCGCCGGCGGCAAAAGAGCTATCGGCGCGACGGTCCTTCCGGCGCACATGGACGAGATCGCGGTCGAGTTCGGCGACGACGGGCTGGTCCCCGCGGTCGCCCAGGACGTCGAGACCGGCGAGGTGTTGATGCTCGCGTACGTCTCCCCGGAGGCGCTGGAACGGACCCGCGAAACCGGCGTCGCTCACTACTACTCCCGGAGCCGCGAGGAGCTCTGGGAGAAAGGCGCCACGAGCGGCAACCGCCAGCACGTCGCCGAGATCCGCGTCGACTGCGACGCCGACACGCTGTTGTACCGCGTCGAACAGGACGGCGGTGCCTGCCACACGGGTCGACGCTCGTGTTTCTACCGTGCCGTCGAGGACGTCTCCGCGGCCGACGCGGAGGGTGTCCTGGTGGCGGTGTCGGACGTCGGTGAACGCGTCTTCGATCCCGACGATGTCTACGAGTGATCAGACGGTGGGTGCCGACCGACCGGAGGTGGTGGCGCAGCTCGATCGTGCACGCGAACGGCTCGAATCCGTCGAGGAGCGGATCGACGACCACGGGGAAGACCGCGTGGAGACGGCCGCAGAGGCGTACCGAAACGCCACGAGGCTGCTCGAGACGTACGTCGACCGGGCGACCGGAACGGGGCGGGAGAACTTCGCGAACTACGTCAGACTCGAGGCGCAGTTCTCGACGCTGGTCGAGAACCTCCCCGAGGACCTCGAGGGCCGGGAGGCGTTCGAGGCGGCCCTGGAGGCGATCGACAAGCGCCGGCTGAACGAGTCCGACTTCGAGCGCGCCGAGGCCGCACTCGAGCCCGCAGCGACGTTCGCGGAGCTGCTCGAGGAGCGGGAGGCCGCCCGGGAGGCGCTGACGGAGACACGCAAGGTGGCGACCCGACGACTGCGGGAGCTCGAGGACGAGATCGACGAGCGCGAGCGGCTGCTCGAACTCGGGGACGCCGACCTCGAGGCGCCGGTCGAGCGGCTCCGCGACCCTATCGAGTCGTACAACGCGACGGTCAGGGAGGCGTTCGAGACGTATCTGCGATCGGCGTCGGCCCGGGAGGTGTTCGCCCTCCTCGAGCGCGCGGAGTGGTATCCGCTCGTCCCGTTCGAGTCTCCGCCAGAGGAACTCTCGGCGTACGTCGAGGGCGATCCGGCCGGAAACCGTCCGATCCCGGAGCTGCTCGAGTACGCCGAGTACTCCCGCTCGAAACTCTCCCATCTGGTCGAGAACGCCGACACGCTCAAACGGACCGTCGCGACCCGGCGGACCTACCTCGACGGGATCGACGCCGAGGCGCTGACAGTCGACTGGCCGCCACCGTCGGCGGCCGAGCTCCGCTATCGCGTCCGTGAACTCCGCCCGCTCGTCGCCCGAATCGCGGGCGAGGACGCCGTCGCCGCGCTCCGATCGATTCGAGCACTCGCCGAGGAGCCCGAGTACGAACGTCTGCGGGCGGCTGCCGTCGTGACCACCCAGCTGACCGATGACGAACGCGAGCGGCTCGCGGCCGGCCGGATCGAAGAGGAACTCACGGAGCTGTCCACGGAGCGCGAGGCGATCCGGGAAGCCTTAGAGGGCGAGGACTGATCGGCGGCGTCTGCGATCCGCCGGTAGCGCTGTCGTCTGCGATCCGCCGGTGGCGCTGTCTCCTCCGACCTGACGGCCGTCCCGTCGATCGGTTCCCGTGATTTCACAACGGCCAATACGAATTTATGCCGCCGGCCGAAACCGGGTTGACATGGGTGTGGTGATCGGGACGCGGTCGTGGCTCGAGAGGCTCCGCCGGCCGAGGAGGGCGATTCTCCAACCGGGACGGGCGGCCGTCCGGCCGCCGACGGCCGGAACGCGGCGGATCAGCTCCTACGGCGGTCCCTGACCGTCGGCCACCGCCGGACTCAGCTCGGTAGACCAGTAGAGGTCGCCGTCGTATATCACCGGGGCGTCGATCTCCCGGAGGAACTCGGATAGGGCCGTCCGGTCGACGACGAACGTCGACTCCGTCCCACAGAGAAACGAGTGGTGGTTCCCCTCGACGTGGGGAACGTAGTACCTGCCGGCCTCCCCGGCCGAGAAACAGTCGAGGGTGAGCCCGAAGCCGCCCTCGAACCGCTCGAGGCGGACGGTCGTCGGGAGATCACCGGTCAGCGAGTGGGTGCCGTCGCCGACGACCGTGTAGTCTTTGCCCATCATGATCCGTCGGCGTGCGAGTCCCAGTGCCCGTTCGACGCTGAAGCCGTAGACGAGCAGCCGCGCGAAGGTCGTGCCGACGGTGACGGCGTGTTCGTCGAGGACGGTCGCCACCGTCACCGCGCCGGCGACGCCGCCTCTCTCGATGAGCTCCCGCCCCTCGTAGAAGGAGCCACAGGCGTTCAGGAAGAACGTCTCCGCGCCACACCGATCGAGACTCGACGTCGCGAGCGTGCCGTCGGGACACCGGAGCCCGCCGACCTCACAGTGGCCGACGAAGTGGAGGAACTCGTTTTCGTCCTCGAGGGCGCGCGCCAGCTCGGCGGTCGACAGCCCCTCCTCGACGGTCAGCTCGATCGGGAGCTCCTCGGCCCGGCCGTGGAACGTCTCGGTGACGTCCTCGCCTTCCGGCCCCATCTCCGGATCGTTGACCACCACGCGGATCGAGATCGACTCCCGGTGTCTGCGCAGCCGCTCCAGCCGGTTGTGGTAGGCGGTCGGGCTGGCGTTGAAGACGTCGATGGGAACGCCGCCGGCGAGCCAGCCGTGGAGTCGCCCCTCGCGTAGCTCCGGTTTCACGATGTCGACGGAGGCCACCTCGCCGGCTCCCGGCCGGTAGAAGTCGGCGAGCGACCGCTCGATGAGCTCTCGGCCCTCGAGTTCGGTCGTCCGGGCCGGGAAGATCAGGCTCATCCGGTCGAGCAAGAACGGGACCGCCTCGACGGTCGTCGGCTCCGGATCGACGTACGTCGCGAGATGCCAGTCGGGCAGCCGGTGTTCGACCGCCGCGTGGGGAACCTCGAGATACGCCGCGAGCCGTTCGGGGGGGCTCGCCCGGTAGAGCTCCTCTGGATCGAGTTCGAGGGCGTCGAGCATGCTCAGCTCCGCGAGCTCGGTGCCGTAAGGGCCGGCGTTGCGGACCAGCGAGTCGAGGAAAAAACAGCGTCGCAACAGCCGGGCGACCTCTCGGTCGAACGCGTCGGGGTCGATCGGCCGCTCTACGGCCATCTCCGGCGCACGGACGAACGGGCCGTGGTCGCCGACGCGGACGGTGGCACCGAGGTAGTACGCGAGGGGGGCGACCACGAACAGCCGCTCGAGGGTCGGCTCCACGACGATCTCGATCCCGGTCTCGGGACACTCCGCGTCGATCCCTGCCGGCACCGAGGGCTCCTCGCCGACCGCGAGCAGCGGCGGGTGGCCCCGGAGGGTCGGGTAGCTCCGATCGGGGCCCGTCGTCTTCAGCGCCGACGCCAGCTTCGTGAGGGCACTCGCCAGTGCCGCCGGCTCCGGCGGAGTGACGATCCGTCCCGCGGGCAGTTCGTGTCGACTCCGGAAGCCGAGGACCGCCCGCCGCCGGTCGGGAAAGGAGACCACGACGTGTTCGAAGTCGTCGCTCCGTTCGACGGTCGCCTCGCCGGCAAAGCGGAGGTAGGTCTTGATACCCGCGTCGACGTCGAGGAGGTACTCCGCGCGGGACAACTCGAGGGGGTTGCCGGCCGGATCGAGCTCCTGGCGTCGGTCGTGACCGAGCGAGAGCGAGTGGACGACCGAGTTGGGAAATCGGAGCTCGCGGGCGGTGACCGCGACCGCGACGTCGACGGGCCGGCCGACGCCGGAGCCGGGGCCCTCGACCGACAGCGTCTCCGAGCGGACCAGAAGCTCGACGGCCTCGGCGTCGGCCACCCTGAGGCCGTCGTCGGTCGCCTCCCACTCGATCATTCACGCCGGCCGGTCGAACGCCGCGAAGTTAGCTCTACTGATGTCCGCGCCGGGCCTCGACGCCGGCGGCTCGGCTATTCGTGTCGGGATATCTACGAGTGTTGTTTCGTGACGGGGGCCGGTGGCCGAGTGTCGTTTCGTGACGGGGACCGCCGGCGACAGGCTTTTTACCCTCCGGTAGCTCGCCGTCGGTTCGGCCGCCGACCGGTTCGAAACGAACCCAGTTTTGGGTCCGAAAGGTACACTTATGGGTCGCCCTGACGCCGTGACAGGCATGGATCACCACCACGTTCGGGAGGTCGACCCCGACGCCGCCGACGCCCTGGAGGCCGAGATCGAACGCCAGCGATCGACGCTCTCGATGATCGCGAGCGAGAACCACGCCAGCGAGGCGGTCCTCGACGCCCAGGGGAGCGTGCTGACGAACAAGTACGCGGAGGGCTACCCGGGGGAGCGGTACTACGGCGGCTGCCGACACGCCGACGAGATAGAGCGCCTCGCGATCGACCGGGCGACCGAGCTGTTCGGCGCCGAGCACGTCAACGTCCAGCCCCACTCGGGGACCCAGGCCAACCAGGCCGTCTACTACGCCGTCCTCGAGGCCGGCGACAAGATCCTCTCGCTCGATCTCAGCCACGGCGGTCACCTGAGCCACGGTCACCCCGCGAACTTCGCCGGCCAGCTCTACGAGGTCGAGTCCTACGAGGTCGATCCCGAGACGGGCCGGATCGACTACGAGGGCCTCGCCGAGCACGCCGAGGCGTTCGAGCCGGACATCGTCGTCTCGGGCTACTCGGCGTACCCCCGGGCGGTCGACTGGGAGCGGATCGACGCGGTCGCCCGGAGCGTCGACGCCTACCACCTCGCGGACATCGCCCACATCACCGGCCTGGTCGCCGCTGGCGTCCACCCCTCGCCGGTCGGCGTCGCCGACTTCGTCACCGGCAGCACACACAAGACGATCCGGGCGGGCCGTGGCGGCATCGTGATGTGTGAGGGGGCACACGCCGACGCCATCGACGCCGCGGTCTTCCCCGGCGGTCAGGGCGGTCCCCTGATGCACAACGTCGCCGGCAAGGCCGTCGGATTCGCGGAGGCCCTCGAGCCGGAGTTCGAGGCCTACGCCGAGGAGGTCGTCGCCAACGCACGGACCCTCGGGGAGCGCCTGGCCGACCACGACCTCTCGCTGGTCTCCGGTGGGACCGACACCCACCTCGTGCTCGTCGACCTGCGTCCCTCCCACCCGGAGACGACCGGCGGGGACGCCGAGGAGGCCCTCGAGGAAGCCGGCATCGTCCTCAACGGGAACACGGTACCCGGCGAGACGCGGAGCCCGTTCGACCCGAGCGGCATCCGCGCCGGGACGGCCGCGCTCACCGTCCGTGGGTTCGACGAGGAGGCGATCCGGACCGTCGGCGACTGCATCGCCCGGGTGGTCGACGCGCCCGAGGACGAGACGGTCATCGCGGACGTCCGTTCGACCGTCGACGAGCTCTGTGAACGGTTCCCGCTGTACGAGTGACCGGGCCCGTTATACCCCGTCGTCCCTAAGAACGAGCGTGAGTCCCCCCGAGCCGGATCCCGTGGCACTGACCGGACGTGGCTACCGAATCACCGTCGACGGCGGCCGCGACTCGTTTTTCGCCCTCTGTATCGAGGAGCCCGACAGCGAGACGGCGTGGATCGCCTCGGACACCGTCCGGTCGCTCGAGTCGATGCGGTGACCCCGTCGCTCTCTCAGCTCCCAGTACGTTGAGGATCCTGGGCCGCGAACTCCGGGCTGATGGAGCTTACTCCCTCCGTAGTGGAGCGACACGCGGCGGAGTATCGTGATCGCGAGCCGCTGTACCCGGTCGAGCGCGACGCCATCGAGACGATGCCGGCGGCGCTCTCGGCCGGCGAGTTCGGCCGCCGGGACGCCCAGTGGGTCGTCAGGTGGCACTACCGGCGGTTCCTCGGCGAGTATCCCGACGGGGACCGCCGAGCGGCCGAAGGGCAGTTCCGGGAGAACGCGTTCGAGGACGTCCTGGCGGCGATCGCCGACGCGGCGGCGGCCGACGGCGCCGGCGAGGCAGTGGAGGCGCTCGCGACCCTGGAGGGCGTCGACGTGCCGGTCGGTTCGGCGTTCCTGTTCTTTCTCGACCCCGACGCCTACCTCGTCGTCGGTCGCCGGGAGTGGACCGTCCTCCGGGCGGCCGGCGAGCTCGAGAGGCCGTATCCGGACCCCCCCGACGTCGACGACTATCTGGAGTACCTCCGGGCGTGTCGGTCGGTCGCCGACCGCCTCGACTGTGGGCTGGTGACGCTCCACCGGGCGCTCTGGCGGCTGTGGGACGCGGAGCTGGCAGAGGAGGGCTGAGCGCCGACGGCCCCGACGCGTCGCTTTTGTCCCCGGCGCCCGAACCGCCGCCATGTCGCACCAGGAGTTCTCGCTGCCGAACGTCGGCCCCGGCCCGGATCCGCTCTCGATATCCGCGCTGGTGGCCGCCGCCGAGGAGCCACTCGACGCCGTCGTCCTCTTGCTCCAGCGCGATCACCTCTGTGGGAACTGCCGTCGCCAGGTGCAGGCGGTCGCCGACCGCTACCCCGAGTTCCGCGAGCGCCACGCGGAGGTGGTCTCGATCGTCCCCGAATCCCGAGAGCGGGTGGCTACCTGGCAGGAGTCCTACCAACTCCCCTACCCGCTCTGTGCCGATCCGTCGACGGCGGCCGGCGAAGCGTTCGATCAGCCGGTTCGGCTGGGCCCGCTCGGCCGGCTTTCGGACCTGCTCGGGCGGATGCCCGCGGCGATCGTCCTCGACGTCCGCGATCCGGAGGCCGTCGCGGTGGCCTACGCCCACCGCGGGCGGTCGACGTGGGATCGACCGGAAATCGACGAGCTACTCGCGGCGATAGCGGCTCTCGAGTGACCACGAGCCCACCCACGGTCCGCGTCGCGACGGCCGAGGATCGGCTCGCCGTCGCCAGGATCGTCGACGCCGCGGCTCTCGAGGTCGAGGGACTCGTGGACCATCTCGACGCGGGGGACGTCCTCGTGGCCGTCGAGCAGCGGCCGGAGGTCCGTGGCGAGCGCGAGTCGAGTCCGGAGGTCCGTGGCGAGCGCGAGTCGAGTCCGGAGGCAGGGGAGGCCGTCGACAGCCGCGAGCGCGTCCTCGGAGCCGTCGTCCTCGAACCCCGCGAGCGTGGTGCACGCGTGGCGGCGATCGCCGTTCGCCGCCGTCTCCGGGACCGCGGCGTCGGCACGGCGCTTATCGAGGCCGCCCGCGAGCGGGAGGGACGCCTCGTCGCGGAGTTCGACCCCTCGGTAAGGCCTTTCTACGACTCACTCGGCTTCTCGATCGAGCGGCTCCGAAACGGCCGACGTCGAGGCGTCCGAGAGGCGACGCCGTCGAACGGCGACTCGTCGTCCTGAAGAAGATGTTATCACTTCGCCGTCGAAGCCTCTCCCCTCGACGTATTCACGCGTATCAAACAGTTTATTATCCATGAGGAAACTCGGTCGAGATATGTTCGAAGGGACGACGGTCGAACGGGATCGTTCTGGAGGGTTTGCCGGTGTGCTGATACGGCACACCCCGGAGGAGGGGAGCTACCGATGAGCTGGCTGACGGCCCTAGAGCGGATCGGACGGTTCACGAGCCGGTTTTTCGTGGCCTGGGTGTTGCTGTTCGCCGCGCTCGCGCTCTACTCCCCGGGGGCGTTCACGCCGATCGCCGACTACATCTCGATCCTGCTCGGGGTGATCATGCTCGGGATGGGGCTGACGCTCACGCCTGCGGACTTCCGGCGTATCGTCGAGCGTCCCCGTGACGTGTTGATCGGGGCACTCGCCCAGTGGCTGGTGATGCCGCTCGCGGCGTACCTGCTCGTGATCGGGCTGGGGCTTCCCTGGGAGATCGGCGTCGGGCTGATCCTCGTCGGGGCCGCCCCCGGCGGCACCGCCTCGAACGTGATGACCTACCTCGGGCGGGGGGACGTCGCCCTCTCGGTGACGATCACCTCGCTGACGACGATCGCAGCCCCGCTGGTGATGCCCGCGTGGGTGATCCTTCTTGCGGGCCAGGAGATCACGGTCACGTTCGCCGAGATGGCCGAGGAGATCGTCCTCATCGTGTTGATCCCCGTGATCGCCGGGCTGTCCCTCCGCTACGTGCTCGACCGGTACGCCCCGACGGCCGCGCGGGCCGGGCTCTCGATCTTCCCGGCGATCAGCGTGGCCGCGATCGTCGCCATCGTCGCGGCGGTGGTCGGCCTCAACGTCGAGAACATCCTGACCGCGAGCGCTCTCGTCTTCCTCGCCGTCGTCCTCCATAACGGGATCGGCCTCGGGGCCGGCTACGGCGTCGGCCGTGCCACGGGGATGGCCGAGGACCGTGCCAGGGCGTGTGCGTTCGAGGTCGGGCTCCAGAACAGCGGGCTCGCGGTGGCGCTCGCAGTCGCTTTCTTCGATCCGGCCGCCGCGTTGATCCCCGCCATCTTCAGCGTCTGGCACAACGTCACCGGCCCCGCGCTCGCCAACTACTTCACCCGGATCGACGGCGAGCCCGTCGCCGACTACGAGCCGTCGATCGCGAGCGACTGATCCCGGCCGGTGACGCCGACGTTACGGGGTGACACCGATGTCGGGGAACGTACATATGGGTTCGCGAGCGTACCTGATAACGTGATACAACCATACTGTGCGGACGAGCCGTCGACGGACGCGAAGCCGAACTCCCGGGGTGAGGGTCGATGAGCGACGACCCCCGAGTGCTCGTCACCGGCGCGACCGGCAATCAGGGCGGTGCGGTCGTCGACGCCCTGCTGGCCGCCACCGAGGAGTTCGAGGTCCACGGGCTGACCCGCGACGCCGGGAGCGACGCCGCGCGGGCGCTCGCCGACCGCGGCGTGACCGTCGTCGAGGGCGACCTTGACGAGCCCGCGAGCCTCCGGCCGGCCGTCGAAGCCGTCGACCGGGTGTTCGCGGTGACGAACTTCTGGACCCAGGGCTACGAGCGCCAGGTCCGACAGGGGCGGAACCTCGCGGACGTCGCCGCCGACGTCGGCGTCGAGCAGTTCGTCTTCAGCGGCGTCGGCAGCCACCGCCGGGAGACGGGCATCCCCCACTTCGACTCCGCCTGGGAGATCGAGGAACACGCCCGCGGGCTCGACCTGCCGCTGACCGTCCTCGGCCCCGTCTTCTTCTTCCAGAACTTCGAGGCGTTCGCCGAGGACGTCCTGGAGGGGACGCTCGCCCTGCCGCTGGCCGAGGGCGTCTCCCTGCAGATGGTCGACGTCGGCGACGTCGGCCGGGCCGCGGCGGTCACCCTCGCCGACCCCGACGCGTTCGTCGGCGAGTGGATCGAGCTCGCCGGCGACGAGCTGACGCTTGCCGAAGCCGCCGAGACGCTCTCGCGGGTGACCGGCGTCGAGGTCGATCCCTACCACGTCCCCATCGAGGAGGCCTACGAGAGCTTCGGCGAGGAGTTCACCGTGATGTGTGAGTGGTTCAACGAGGTGGGTTACGAGGCCGACCTCGAGGCTCTGGAAGCACAATTTGGCTTCGCGTTCACGACCCTCGAGGGGTATCTCCGGGCGAACGGCTGGGAGGACAAACAGGGGATGGCCGCGGTTCCGGGCTGGGTCAAAGCGATGCAGTGACCTGGCCGTAGCCCACGTCCACGATCCTCCGTGCCGTTGCCCGGCCGTAGACGACTTTTGCACCCTTCCTCACCGTTGTCCGTTACCGAAGAAGGCCGCGAGCGCTGGTGGTAAGATGATCGTGCAAGATGTAGAGAACGTATCCAGCAGCGACGGATTTCGTCCCCATCTTCATACGGACGACGGTGACTCGTTACCGCCGTGTAGTCGGAATACTGCCGTATCAGCCCCCAAATCACCCGGTGTGTCGACCCCGGCCGGAAAACACTCACCGCAGTCCGTATCAGGCGTTCCGGTCGATCCACTCGCAGAAGGCCTCGAAGTCGTTCGCCCCCGCGCTCTTGGCGACGTCGCGAAGTGTTCCGGTGCGGAGTTCGTCGTGCAGTGGCACCGTCACTTGTCGGCGGTCGTCCTCATTCGTCGGGTGTTCGTAGTACAGCTGTGCATGATCGCCCGTGGTCCGTCGCCACTCGAATCCACCCGTGTTCACGAGCACCTTCACGACCTCCATCCCGGAGAACGTCCCCCGCGGCATCGATCAGTCCAGCACGTCCGGCGGTTCGCGCTTGCCAGTTGTGTTGTCGGCAGGATCGATTCCCGCCGCCCTGAGTTCCTCGTCGGTCGGTGCGCGCCCACGCTCACCGTCGTTCAGTCCCATCGCGTCGTCGAGGTTCTCTAACGCTACCGCTCTGGACTCGCCCTGTGTCGTGACGCCCGTTTCCACGTCCTTTGCGATCCACCAGTCGTCCTCCTGCCAGAGACGGATCTCGCCGTCGTGACCGTCGCCGTCTTGAGTCGAACTGGCCATCCTAGTTAGTGTTGAACGACTAGTCGTATAAGCATTCGGCGCCCCTCCGACGAAGCTTTAGCACATCGGCGAGTGGCTCGTCTCGTGACCGACTCGCGCGCTACATCTTGCAATGTCTCCCGCAATCATATTTATCTCGACGTTTTCGAATCTGAACTGTACTGCGGTAAATCGGCTGTGACTATTCTTATCACACGCTAGATCGCGAACTGACTGACGACTTTTGTGAGTCCTCGAAAAGTGCCCGGGGAGGGCTCCGAACCCTCGATCTCCGCATGTCCCAGGTCCGAGGCTCGGCGGTCCTCGTGGGACGGGGAGGCTTCCAAGGCGAAACCGCACCGAATCTCCGAACCCTATGAGTGCGGCGCTATGTCCAGCTAAGCCACCCGGGCGCACTCGGGGGTTGTCGGGTGGCGTTCTTTAACCTTCCCATTCGGCCCCGTCGGCGTCGGCGAGTCCGCCGTCGGGCCCGCGGATTTATCATACGGCCTTGCGAACTCCGGGCTATGAGTACGCCGGCTGTCGTGACCGACGCCATAGACGGCGAGGAGGTCGCCGCGCGCGTTCCGCTGGGTGGCGACGACGAGCTGTTCGTCACCCCCTCGCGGACGGTGCTCTACCGCGCCGAGGGGCTGCTCAGCGACGAATCGACCGAGGAGTTCCCCCACGGTGCCGACCGGCTGACCGTCTCGGAGGGGCGACGAAAGACGAAACTCGGCCTCGAGTACCCCATCGACGGAACCCGGGAGTTCACCGTCCCGGCGAAACGGACCGACGACGTGTTGCTCCCGGTGCTCGCGGGCGTCCTCAGCGGCAACGGGATCACCGAGCCCGGCGAGACGGTCGTCGAGCTCTACCGGTTCAGCGAGCTCACCCTGATCGTCACCAGCGATCGGCTGGTCAAACACGTCGGCGAGGCGGTCTGGGACGGCGACTACGAGGATTACGAGTACGCGGACGTCACCAACCTCGCGTTCGAAGACGGCGCCGTCGCGACCCAGATCGTCCTCACGGTCGGCGACCGGCCACAGCGGATCAAAGCACCCAACGAGGACGCGAGTGATCTCCGCGAGCGGCTCACGAGGGCGCTGTTCGAGTACCACGGCGTCGACAGCCTAGAGGAGCTCAACGACACGCTCGGGGACGACGAGCCGGAGGAGGTCCGGGACGCGACCGCGGCGTTCGACGACCGGCTCGATCCGCTCGGGACGAACTCGGCCGACGAGGGGCCGGCGACGGGCGGGGACGACGCGTCGATGGGAGGTCGCGACGATCCGCTCGCCGGAGGCGACCCTCTCGGAACGGGCGGGGATCCCGCGGTCGACGGAGACTCCCGGGATGGAGACGACCCCGGCCACGACCCTGGCCGCGCCGCCGGAGGTAGAGACGAGCCCGACGGCGATCTCCAAAGCGGGACCGAGTCCGGGAGCGACACCCGGGGGACGGACGAGCCCGGGAGCGACGCCCGGGACGGCGCGGCGGGTGACGCCTTCGAGGAAGGGGGGTTTCAGCCGGCGACCGAGACGACCGATCCGGCGCTGCTCGAGCGACTCGACGCCCTCGAGGCGGCCGTCGAGCGACAGGCAACGGCGATCGAACGACAGGGCGAGACGATAGAACAGCTCATCGAGGAGCTCCGGCGGGGACGTTGACGTCCCCTCCGCGCTGAAGCGCGAGGCTTTCGCCTCGAATTTTCCGTAAACCCCGGCGACCCCTACTCGACGACGACGACCGTCGACTCGGTCTCGAGCATCTCGCCGGCCCCGGAGTAGCTTCGTTCGAACTCGACCTCGAACAGCCCCTCCCCGAGACGCTCACCGGCGACGACCAGCTCCTCGCCGTCGAGTTCGAACTCGCCGGCGTCGATCGCCGCGTCTATCTCCCCGACTTTCGCCCCGTACTCCGGTCCGAGGGTCGCGTAGTCGAGATCGATCGCCGTGACCTCGGTCGTGATCTCCGGGGGCTCGGCCAGGTGCTCGAGCTCGTCGACGTGCATCACGTCCCGGATGACCCCCTCGAACCCCTCGATGGGGCCGTAGACGGCGACCGCGTCGAGCTCGGCGTTCAGCGGGAGCTGGCGCTCGCTTTTGTACCGACGGAGCGCGGAGATGACCTCCATGGCGGCCTCGCCGGCCTCGAGGTCGGCCTCGTACCCCCGTGGCTCGGGCCAGGTCTCGGTGTGGATGCTGTCGAACCCCTGATCGTCGTCTCGCGGCCCGCTTCGCTCACCGCCGTCTCGCGGTTTTACCGCTCGACTGTCCGCGGAACTTCGTTCCGCGCTGCTCGAATCTTTCGACGCGCGTGGCGCCTCGCCACCGTAGACCGCCTGCCAGATCTCCTCGGTGATGTGGGGCAGATACGGTGCCCACAGCTTCAGGAACGTCCGGTGGGCGACCCGAAGGGTGTACGCCGTCGAGGCGCTCTCGGCGCGGGTCTTCGCGATTTCGAGGTAGTCGTCACAGAACGTGTTCCAGAAGAACGTCCGCAGCCGGGTGCGGGCTTTCGCGACCTCGTAGTTCTCGAGGTAGTCGGTGAGGTCGGCCACGACGGCGTCGAGTTCGGCCAGCAGCCACCGGTCGATGGCCTCGAGGGCTCCCGGCTCTGCCGGCTCGGCCGGTGCGAGCGAGTCGACCAGCTTCGAGGCGTTCCAGAGCTTCTGGAGCAGTTTCTCCCCCGCGGTGAGGTCCTTCTCGTTGTACGGGAAGTCGTCGCCGACGGAGGTGCCGGCGGCCCAGAAGCGGACGGCGTCGACGGGGTACTCCGCGAGGACGTCCTCGGGGTCGACGACGTTGCCCCGGGATTTGGACATCTTCTCTCTGTTCTCGTCGAGCACGTGGCCGTTTATCAGCGTCGCGTCGAACGGCACCTCGCCGGTGTGCTCGTAACACTTGACGACCGTGTGGAACAGCCAGAACGAGATGATGTCGTGGCCCTGGGGACGCAGATCGAACGGGTAGAGCTCGGGGCGTTCCATCGTGAACCCCTCCTCCGGGTCCCAGTCCCAGCCGGCGTTGATCAGGGGGGTGAGCGACGACGTCGCCCAGGTGTCGAAGACGTCGTCCTCGGGGACGAACCCGTC
>LKMJ01001781.1_pt1 | contig 19347 bp, 11 predicted proteins | sample 643391 | NCBI WGS metagenome assembly LKMJ01 (sample SAMN04112250, study PRJNA286221) | soda lake metagenome | biome: soda lake; feature: Kulunda Steppe; material: water; isolation source: sample PL-Br10 brine of Picturesque Lake | place: Russia: Kulunda steppe | collected 2010-07 | reverse complement strand
GATAGATAGCTCACGTATGTCCTTCAAGAAGAGAAACACACGTCGGTCTATGTTCTCTTTCCGAAGCGGTTCAAAGAGCTCATCATCCGAAAGCAGTTGCTGGCCCCGTTCATCCAGCCTCACGACAAACCGGGTAGTATACTCGGTTCCGTCAATCTCTGTGGGTACCTCCGTCTCCTTCGTAGGCCTACAAACCCAAGGGACGACTCTCCAGGGAATCTCATCACCGTGGTCTTCCGATCGTTCTCTGTCGAACGAGAAGTGGAATTTACCAGAGTGAACCTCGACACATTGACTGATCTCGAAGATCGATTTGAATCCTACGCCGATGAAACCGATGTGGTCACGGGGATGCTTGGGTGAAACACCTGCAGCACACAGTCCGGTTACGTCGTCTTTGATTTCATTGTCATCGCCATTCTGGTACTCGAGTACACTATCGGTGAACTCACGCCCGTCGTTGAGAATTTCTAAGCACCAGTCGCCGTCGATCTGCCGGACTTGAAAACGGACAGCACTGGCACCCTCATCGTCTGCGTTCTGGATGAATTCGAGGGGGAAATATGTCGAGGCGAAGTTCATTTGGACCACATTCGAGTGACCATGGAGACTCGTTCTCACAAGTTCCGGAGAATTAGATAGATACTGGTCTCGAATCTTCTGGACCAAATCGTCTGGATTGTTGGCATTCATCTGTTGGGAGTTAATTAGATAATCTTAACATATAACTCCCAACGACGACACTACGGTTAGTAACATGTCTCATTCAAATATGGAACTTCCTATTGATCCTACCAAAAACGAAGCCTCACCACAAGAACTCATTCTAAATCTTCCTACCCAAGCCGCTCGTCGACGTGTGCTCCAAGCGGCTGAGATCGCTATCGATGCGGACGACAAGAATTTCGAGAGTTTCCTCAACGAACTAACCGAGGTCGAACTCCGGCGAGCTGCATCAGAACTCAGGTTCTCTGGTGAACCTACTGTCTACTACTATCGGGTCGAAGGCCTCCAGCAGGTTTCTTCTGATGACGCTGTCGGACAAAGCAATAAGGAGAGTTCCTCTGGAGCATACGGCCCAGATGTCAAGACGGCAATCAGAGACCACGACCGGATCTATGTCGTCTGCCAGGTACCGAAAACCGGAACACAAACACAACTCACACTCGCTCCGGACGACCGGGAGACGACCATCACGACGTTCAAACCTAGGTCGCAACTCCTCGCAGTACGCGCCACCGATGCTGAAACTGCAGATGCCACAGCCAACGCTGTAGCGACGCATTTCGAGATGGATGGGACGGAACGGATTTCATTTCTCGATGCCGGAATCAGAGGCAGATTTGAAGACGCGTGTGTAGATGGATATTCGACGCTCAAATTCCGGAACCTCAATGCACAGGATAACACCAGAGAGATCGAGATCCGCTCGAAGGATCCGGAAGGTGAACGTATCTCGGATGTGCGTCACGACCCCATCGTCGATGATCTGATTAAACGAGGTGATACAGAGCTCGCAGCTGCGACAGGGTTGATTTCGGTGGCGACTACAGTCAGGTCGGCAGAGAGTAGCGAACCGTTGCATCCTCGAATTACGATAAGGTTCAGCGAAGGCAGCGTGGATTTTAACCAATTCGTTTCCGAATCTACACTTGTAGAATTCGACGATATCGTACGAGACTCTTTGTAAACGGGATATGAATCAGACTACTCTCTCCAAGTGTTATAATCCACCGTAATCAAGTTATACTATAGCTAGATCACAGAATTTCGTCCGCAGACTTCCGATGCTGGAGAAAATATTATTCATAAACTCACCGAGTTGCTCGCCTTCCGAGGACGAACACTAAGAGTGCTATCAGAAGCGCTCCGATAAACGCTTCTAGCAAGACGAACAACTCAGCCCACCCAATCGGAACAAACTCCTCACCCCCTAATGCAAGGAAGTTTCTAAGACTAAAATTTAACAGGTCTCTCGCCATGGCAATTATTTCGGGGAAACTATTTGGGAATGAATCTATCGGTTCTGCATCTCTTTGCAATCCCAACAAGGGGAACATCACAGCGAATCCGATAATCACCATGATAGATGTAGATATGACTTGAAGTACACCCTCTCCGTAAAGCATAGTCCATCGTTGAAGCGATAAATTGAGCCAATCGGAAATTTTGCTTTGGCTGAGTGCGATCTTTCTTCGTGTGTGACGTTCACGGACATAGTACCGTCGACTGAGGTCAGGGAGAGAATTTTCCCGGAAAAGACGTTGATAGGTACGATAGACCCGAATGGATTTGTCGAGATCGGCGAGTTCGTCCTTGAGGCGATGGAAAGGGGAAAGTCGCTTAGAGAATCGGAAAATCGCGGGAATAATATCCTGCATGACACGACTCAAACGGTCAAAAATTGATTGGTTTGTATTAGAATCGAACAATCGATCCTCTCGATCAGAGCGGGGTGGTTCCAACGCTAAATCGGATCTACCTTCGTAGAAACACATACGTCCGAACTCCGAATTTTCGTCCAATCGAACATCCTGAAGCCACGCTCCGTGGAATTTTGCACGTCGGAAGTCGGCTCCGCGAAAATCGCATCCATCCACGACTGCGGACTCTAAGTCTGCTTTTATAAAGCTCGCATTGGCTCCCTTCACTCCGGAGAGATCAGCTTCTCGTAAGACTGCTTCGTCGAGGTTTGCATCTTCCAGATTTGATTTGCGTAAATCAGCGTACTCAAATTGTGACTTCTTAGCAGTCGTAGGTTTGAGTTGAGATCCTTCGATACAGGCCTCTGTGAAATTTGCCGCGTCCAATTTCGTATTGGTGAGATCTGCACTAGAGAGGTCCGTCTCAGCAAGATTGGCCCCCGTTAGGTCAGCTCCCGACAGATCTACACCGGAGAGGTCCGCCTCTGAGAGATCTGTGCGGACGAGTTTTGCATCAGATAGATCCGAACCAGACAGATCTACTCCAGACAGATCAGCCTCCGAGAAGTCGATCGCTGGAGCATCGATACTCCTCATCGACGCATTCACCGCTTTCGTATCACTGAACACGGCATCATCGAGCCGAGCTCCATCGAACACCGCGGATGGAGCATAGATCTTTTTTGCATCCACATCACGGAGGTCGGTCTGTGAGAAGTCTGTATGCTTACAAAACGCGCCCGTTAGATTTGATTCTACAAGTGTCGCTCCCGTCAGGTCGGAACCCTGTAATCGAGCATCCACCAAGGATGCGTATAGAAGGTTTGCACCTCGCAGGTCTGCATCTCGAAAATCCACGTCCCGTAACTCACATTCCGACAGTTTCGATTCTCGGAGGTTTGCCTCCTGCAGATCGGCACCTTCCAGAGAGACGATCGTCAAGTCCGCATTGGCCAAGTTTGCACCCCAGAGCCGTGCATCGACGAAAGAGGCAGCTTCCAGATTAGCAGAGGACAATGACACATCCCGAAGATCACTCTGGGAAAAATCCGCTCTCGTAAGATTTGTTTCGTCGAGAGTTATGTCGGGAGCAAGAACTTCCGAGAGGTTTGCTCTCCCGAGGTCAGTACCGGTTAAATCGGCACCAGAAAGGTCGCTGTTCTGGAAATTTGTGTTCGTTAGGTCTGACTGAGAGAAGTCAGTGCCTGATAGGTCGGCTTCGGTGAAGATACTGTTTCGTAGGTTTGAACTGCGGAGTTTCGTGTCCCGAAGATTCGCATTCGCGAAGGTACTGTTTGATAAATCCAAACCCTCCGGAAAAGTTACATTCGCAACGCGAACACCGGCAAGATTGTTGTTATGATCTTCGATCAGGTCCAGCAGTTCTGTTGGGTCTTTTTCCCCCACTTCGGCATGCCAGAGACATCGGCGTCGGTCTCCCACTGTCGGTCGCCAGCAACATGTTCCTCCTATCGTATTGCCACTATTGCTGGTCGCACCACTTTCGCTAGTGTAGCCACATCGGTCAGTCGGTTTCAATATACGGCTTGTTCACATTCCATAGTAAAATTATTTCGATAGGACAAGTCAAATATACTGTAATGAGACCTTGGCAGAGACTCCCCCTATCAAAAATGCGTGAAACGAGGGAGATAGAGCAGAAAGCAGGTCGGTATCAGCGTCCAGTCTACACGTGGTTTCAGACATTTGCCCGCCAAGAAGGTAGTCTTCTACGATTTCTCCTTCTAACAACACTTTCTGACTCAAAAACGAGTACTAAAGATATTCTTGGAGAATATAGTGAAGACGGATGGGAGGGTCTGTACGCTCAAGAATCTCCTCTAGAAGATAGGGACATTCTACTCGTCGATCCGATGATGGGATCCGGAACGACGATTCTGGAAGGTGCGCGGCTTGGCCTGGATGTTGTTGGTTTGGATTACAACCCCGTTCTCTGGTGGGTACTAACTCAGACACTCGCGGAACCCACTTCGTATGACGAAGAATTCGATTCGTTTGTCGAAGAAGCTCGAGAGGAAGTAGACCCATTTTTCGAGTCTCGTGAGGGGGAAACCGTGTTAGCATACTTGATGGCACTCACGATCGAATGTTCGATGTGTGGGAAGTCGATAGAACTCCACCCGAACTACGAAATTTCGCGAGAGAGAGATGGACACTCTGTTTACCTTTGTTCAAATACTGACTGTGAACGGAGAGTATTCGAATCGAAAAAAGACCAGAGTGAACAGGTGGAATGTAAGAGTTGCAACACCACGTTCACTCCAGAAAATGGGAACTTCAAACGTGGAAACTACCACTGTGAGTGTGGATATAAAGAAAAGTTAACTGAATACTTCGACCAACAAGACGATATACCTTCTTTCGAAAGGTACGCAGTCTACTACGAAGATGAAAACGATGTCCGTCGATACCGAGAGATGAAACAAATCGACGAGCGAACAGTCTCTCGAGCACAAGATGCTTATTATGAACAGTTCGCTGAGCTACCGATTCCGAGATCGAAAATTCAAGACGGCGAGACCACCAGACGACTACTTGACTTTAATTACGATAGATATCATCAGCTCTTCACCGAAAGACAGCGTCTCGCTTTAGGATTGTTGTTAGATATTGCAAACACACGACCCTCGCAAGAACTGTCTGAAAGGTTCGTCACTCACATTATCTCTACATTACATTATAACAATACTCTCACGTCATGGGACCCACATACTGATAATGTTAGCAGTGTTTTCAGCGTCTCTGACCATCGGATTCAGGTCGAAACAGTAGAAGCGAATCCACTGGCGACCCAGTGGAATGGGTCCATCGAGAGTGCTCGAGGACGATATGCTAGGGCCAAATCGTATCTAACGGAACCTTGCGAGCGACTACGATCTCCGACCGGAGAGATGGAGTCAATACCACTACCCAAGGAGGGTTCGAGTAGAGATAATATCAAGCAACTTTCAGTGTCGAGTGCTGACAATCTTGATATCAAAACCCAGAGTGTTGATTGTGTTTTCGTCGACCCGCCATATTACGATAATGTCCAATATGGGGAGTTATTTGACTTCTACTACGTCTGGCTTCGAGAAGTCCTAAAAGAAGAGTACGAGGAGTTTAGTTCGACCCACGTCCCGAAACTACGAGAGATATCGGTTAGTCGGGAACGTGGGAAAGACGAAGAGTACTATCGACGAGCATTAAGAAACTCGTTTGAAGAGATGCACAGAATTCTTGAATTCGAAGGGGATCTAATTTGCCTTTTCCATATTGGATCGCAAGAAGCCTGGTTAGATCTGACCACAATACTCGTTCGAACAGGCTTTCAGATACAAGGTGCGATCCCACTTCAGGACCCGAGTCAAAAGACAGGTTGGAACACACAGAGATATGATATCGCACTTTTCGCAGAAAAGACAGCCGAACGGAAGGAGATATCGTTCGAAACAATTCGTCAGAACCTAATCTACGAGATGTCTGAGATAGCTGCTGAAGAACGGTCGTCCAATCCAGACCTTTCTGAAGATGAACTAAAGATAATCCTACGGGCGAGAGGACTCTCTGAGTTTTCTGCCCACTATCCGAACGTGTTCGTCGATGGAGAGACTGTGGATCCAGAAACAGCTATCCAGGAGATTGATAGATTCGTCCGTGAAAACTATTGATCACACACTGATTTGACATAGGTAGTTAGCTCTTCAAACTGGTGTGATTTGACAGAATGAAGGACTGAAGCTTGTCATGTAGACGTGTTGAGTGAAGACACGCCGTCGACCGAACATTGTCTTATTCTTCGGAGGTTTCTGGAACTGATTCGTCGGGGACGAGTTCTACGTTCGCCACTTCCTCATCCTCAATGAAGGGACTCATTACGAGATGTCGTATCGACATTGGTACTTCGTCAGGTGCGTCGTACCGAGCGAATTTGTCGATCTTTTCGAGGCGACGTCGTTCTTCTCGGTCTCGATGACGGTCTATCCATGACTGTTTCAAATCATCGGCGGTCTTGTCTCCAGCTACCACTTCTGTGATAGGAACACCGTTATGTCGTCGATGAAGATGCGTCCACAGACACCAATCAACCCAGCGACCAATCGGCTCACTCGGATATTCTCCCCAAAGTTCGTGAGTGCGCATCAAGAGATGCTCTAGTTGAGCATCATCGAGTGCTGGTAGCCTGACCTTCTCGAAGAAGTTAGCCCGGTAAGTCGCGAAAATAACTGATTTTTTGCTCAGAGTCGCAATTTCTTCAGGATCATTCGGTGTTTCAGTAGTCAATAATTGTTTAAGAAACGTAGTTCCTTCCTGAACTAATTCCAGATAGTTCACTGGTGTCTGTTTGAGGGCTGAAAGGGCGTTATCTATATCGGCTTTATTATGATCCAAACCATCAACAATGGCTTCTCTAAGTCGGCCCTCGTCGGTCTTTTCGGTCATCGAAACACCGATGTGAGCAACACAGCAGCAATTCCGAGTACTGCGACACCAGTGAGAACTAACGAAAAGAAGCTGGTCGGGATGATCAATGCGATTCCAAAGAGTCCCAAGATACCAAAAATGAGGATTTTGACTGTCTGGCCTGGCATACTACTCTCTATTGATAGGAAATTAATAAGTATGGTGGCTGGCAGGAACTTACAATCATGACGTCTTTTATACTTACAATATAATCCAGTAATAAGATTAATTAGGAAATAATAATATTAGATTGGCACCTCTTTTAATCTCATTCTGATATATGGCTTCGTCCTTATTTGGATGCATGGCTGTAGTTAAATTGATACAATATGGATATAATCATGCAGTATGGAACGCATTTGGGTAACGAATGGTTCGACCCGTCTCGCAGCGGTCGTAAATCCGCTAGCAGCGGCGTGTCACGACGGCTATATTCCAACCGACATCTACATCCTCAACAACCCAGTTATCGACGATGTCACTGATTCAGCCACATCGCTGATGAAGACGATCGTCACCGCTCACGATGGCGAAGAACCTGAGATAACCGTAAATACAATCGATGAAGAAACCGACTTTGATGCTATTATCGCCTATCTCCAGTCAGCGATTGAGACTGGACAGGCTTCAGACGCAACAGTCGCGGTTGATATTACCCCCGGAAGACGGTTTTGGTCAGTCATCAGTTTCCAAGCAGGCATAAAACACGACGTGGACCACATTTTCTATTCACACGTGAAAACTGAGGAGTATTTCGGTGAGTGTTTCTCGACGATCCCGCGGACGGCATTGGATCTGATCGACTTCACGGAGGTGATTTGATGCGAATCAAACGCAAGCATCTCACAGTCCTCTTGAACCAGCTATACGACCGCGGTAACGAGACGTTCACTGTCGATCACCCATCCGACGAGATCGGGTCTCTCCTCCGGATCACACTCGACAGCCATGATTCCTGCACCATACGATTCAGTACCGACATGGAGGAATATGCATCGAGGCGACAACAGGTCTCCCTCGAATACGGTGACCACGTTGCAGAGGACTTGCCGGAGGCATCTGCATTCCGAAATGCTGTCATCGCCAGTGGCATTCTCGATTTCGCCAATCAAGATGAGATAGAATCGTTCCTCGATAGATACGGTGATCCAGACCTCATGGCGGGTCATCCACCCGTGTTAGCCGGATTCGACACGAACCTCATGCCATGGCGTATCGACCGTGTCCTCGGACTTCACGATCCCTCGCTGGGACTTGGGTATGTCAATGGATTCGTTTTAGCCACGGGTGTCCGGGATGAACTCGACTGGGAGTACAAATGCCACGACACAAATCCGTTCACCGACGCATTCGGCAGTGCATACGAGGAGTACTGGAACCAACCACTCGGATCTGCACGCATCGGTCGACTCGGTCTTCTCACCTACCGACGAGTCCGTGATATCGAACAGGCCATAGAAGTCCAAAGTGAGGAAGGCGACGAAGCGATCATCGACGCGTACGACGCATACGATCAAAACCATCGAAACGACATCATCTTATTGAGCAACGATCGGAACTTCGTCGAACGAGCTCGATCCCATCGTATGCTGGGCCACCACATTGCGTTCCCCGATGAATTCCCCCGAACGGCCACTGCTACATGGCGTGAGCTTGAGATACTACTGTATCTCCTCGCAGTTATCTTCGGTATCACCGAAGTGCCGAATGTTACGATGCATGGGGTGTGGCGCGGCAAAGACGAACTCGATTGGCAACAGGAATGTGTCAAACTTGATGTTCGGAGCCCAATACTCGAGCCTAAGGTCAAGGCTGATCTGTCTATCGCCGAATCGTATGAAGAATTCCGCGACAATTGACCTGCTATATTGCTAAGTTTGATCACACAATTTTTGATGGATAGTCTGTCAGTCACAAGGGCGTCGGACTGAAAATCCATTCTATCTACATTGAACAATTAAGTATGTCCAACCAAGACTGAATGTATGACTGACAAAAGGGGGGCCCCACCTCTCGACGGCGAACTCAAAGAGGTACCCTTTGCTGGTGCTTCGCTAAAAGTCGGGACGAGGGAGGCCTACAGGACGCTCCGCGACCGGCCGGATGTGAATTCGATACTGGTGGTAACCCGAGCAACTGGCCTCATCGAGACTGTAGAGGAGTGGTTGGATGAGGTCGATTTACATTCGAACGTCCAAGTAACCGTCCAGTCGTTGACCCAACATGCATCGCGGGTCCGTACCGCCACTGAGGAGGGGCGACAGGTTGCGACACGAGCAGAGCAAATGGCCGCTATTGTTGCTGAAATGAGAGCAACCGACTGGGACGACTCACAGTTCTTGCGTGAGGCAAGCCAACAGGAGTCGTTTTTTACCGATATTTCAGCCTTGGTGACGGCCATTTTGACACAGGACGTTCGACCTTCCGACATCGACGACGCCGATCTCAGGGCCATTTCTGAATTCGCTTTTCGTGTCCGAGATCGGTTAGAGGCCGCAGGGCGCACAGACCTCTCCCGGGTGATACATGTTGCAAACCGGGCGCTCGATTCCGGTGTGGATGTCTCGATTCCCGACGCTGTTCTCGTGGTCAATTTCGAGGAGTTCGCAGACCGCGAACGAGAGTACGTTGCACGGATCAGCGAAGAGCGCGACCTTATTTGTGTAGCTCAAGAGGCAAGCAGTGTCTATCGAGTGTCCGAAGAGCCTGGAGATCCAACGCAGGAAAAGGGGTTGACGTCGATAGAGAAAACGGACAATGTCGCTCTCCAAAGCCAGCCCGAAATCGTCGCTGCGAGGCTTGGGACGGGCGACAGCCACGCAGCAGGGGACCTCGATGGGCCAGGGAGTGCTGGATCCGTTAGCTTACTTCAGGGTGAGACATTCGAGACACACGTGCGCGGTATTGCAGACGAGATTCACCGTCTCAATACTAGCACAGGCCGCTCTGCATCAGATGTCGGGTACGGTGACATTGCCGTGGTCGTTCGGGATACTCGTGTACCGATCTCAGATATTGTTCAGCAGCTGTGGAATCAAAACATCCCAGTTTCCTCGACGTCCGTCAGCGGGTTAGAATACGACTCAGCCGCCCGTGAGTTGTACCATGTTCTACGAGCGGTTGTGGCACTACGTGGCGGGCGGGAAGTCCCCCGAGCCTCGCAGAGAGCTCTCGAAACCCGAATAAAGGAGGTCACACTCGAAGCCACAGAAACCGGCAGCGGCGATATCGATGTCCGAGAAACGCTCGCAGACATAGCAGAACAGACTCGTTACGATACTGCTCTGGCCCAGTGGATCGACAAAACTGAACTCAAAGGCCGTATCGCCGCCTCAAACGAGAGAATCCAGGCCCGGATCTCCTTCGACAACGTCGAAGAGGTCATTCATCTGTCTCGATTCGTTCAAGACCAGGGTCTCTGCCAGACGTGGGAGGAATATCTCGATCTGATTGAGTTATTCTACGAACGAGAAACAAGCGACCGTCTCTCTGATGCGCTTGAGACATCTACCGACGGCGTGCGAGTCGACACAGTTCGTGCATTGAAAGGCGACAGGCGGAAAGCGGTATTCGTCGTCGGGGTCGTCGAAGACGAGTTCCCAGAAGAGATTCCGACGAATCCATTGTTCCCCGAGGGTCGAGCCCGCGGGATCGACGAATTCCCGCTGTTTGTCGATCCATCTGTCCAGCAAGTACGGGATACGTTTCCAACCACGGCCGACGCAGAGATCTATGATCCAATTCGTGCGTATTATCGGGAGATGGACCGACGTTTGCTAGCGATCGCGAGCCAAACGACGGAGGATCATCTCTATTTCGGAACCTATCGACAAGACCGAACCGGCCTCGCTCAGTATCGCCCTTCAAGATATCTTGACCTCGTTGAGGAGGAAGTCGAACTAGAACGCATGCTGGGTGACGACGATGCGAAAAGTCCTGAACGGGAGGTTGTAGCCGCCTTCGACGAGAGCCAGCGTGACCTCTGGGAAGCAACCCTGGAGGAGCCAATCGACGAGCAGGTACTGATTGATCGCTTCCGAAATGTCCAATCGATACTCGCGAGCCAAGATGATACTCGAATTCGAGAGGCACTCCGTACTCGAATTGAGTTGTCGCGCGGTGAAATCCGTCGTTCAGATGCATCAACTGAGGGGGCAAATAGATGAGCGATCGACCCCTGTCCCAATCGCGTCTTGCAACGTACGCTAAATGTCCGCGGTTGTACGAGTTCCAGTACGACTGGGATGTTGCTGTCCCCGACGAACAACGTCGGTACTTTGAACGAGGGAACGTCCTTCACGAAGCGATCGAACACATCTGTGAGCGTGTGGATGCCGAACCAGGATTGGAGGACAGCGAGATTCGGCAACTCGCCATCGACCAGACGAATCGAAATTGGGACGAACGGATGGACCGCTCGGAATACTATTCTGACGCCGAGTTCGAAGAAGATAGACTTGCCACAGTGGCACGGATAGAGGCCTTCTTCGATGACGGTCCTGGATTCGGGCACGTACGTAATTCCATCGCGACAGAACTGTACGTCTCGCTCGAACGAAACGATGAGACCTACCATGGCTACATCGACAACGTCGTCCGCGACGATGGCACTCTCACGCTCGTAGATTACAAAACGAGTTCGGTCAAACCCCCATTCACGAGACAGTACGTCAAAGAACACCTGGAGGATGGGTATCGACCCAGGCGGGTCAAGCCAGCTATGCAAGCTGCGCTATATCTGGAGGCGATCAAAACCGCAGACATCTACGATCCGGCGTTGGATCTGGAGTTCGTCTTCTACGAGCTGCGGAAATCCCGCGGGAAAACTGTCACACGACGGCCTGGTGAGGTGACCGTCACTGTGGAAGGTAGGGCAAGAAACGTCACGAGTGGGTACCACGAGCAGGCAGCAGATGTTTGGGAACTTATCGAAAAGTGTGCAACAGGAATCCGAGCAGAAGAATACGAACCAGAATCGTTCGAGGAGATTTATGACAACACGTGTTCGAGCTGTGATTTCCGGAACGCGTGTCCGCAGTATCTCGAAGAGGAGGTATCACGCCTATGAGTGACGTAACTGAGCAAGACGAGGAACTCACACCAAACGCCGAACAACGTGACGTAATCGATTGTGAATCGTATCCCCAGCGGGTTTTGGCCGGGGCTGGCACTGGCAAAACCTACACGATGGTGGAGAAGATTCGGACGCTGATCGAAGATGAAGGTGTGCCTCCGGAAGAGATACTCGCGTTGACGTTTACAAATCAGGCCGCCGAGTCGATGCGATCGAAGTTAGTAGAGAGAGTGGGGCCGAAGGCGAACGATATTGATGCATACACCTATCACGCTGTCGGCCAGGAGATCCTCTCTGAATTCGGATACTACGGGTCGTTAGACCCACGTGCTGATCTAATCGATCAGATCGACCGTGAAAAGTTGATCTATGATAGCCTCGAGGATGTTCGTTATGATTTCACATCGCCATCGGTGAGACCTCCGTCGTCTAATTATGGTGGGACCGAAGGGAAACTAAATTCATTCATCACTGAGATGAAATCAGAGGGCATCACGCCTGAGGAGATTGACGACTACCTCCCGGACGAATCTAGACTCGTCGAACTGGGTGAGCTACCTGATCGCATCGAAACCGATGCGGGCGAACTGCTGCGTGATGAAACCAAGCCGACTTCACCAGAGCAACTACAGACGGCTACTGAGAATGTACGGGCGTTCATCGACCGACTACAAGCACATCGAGAACGACTCGGTGAGACAGGAGCTGAACGTGATATAGCCGCGTTCTTGGAGGTGTTTATCGAAATTTCTGAGTCGACCATCGAAACGTTCGACTCCAAAGGCGACGAAATTATCGACGGTCAGTACGATGCCTTCGGAAAAGTTCCCGCATACTTGTTCGATGCGTACTCGGGTAGTGTGACCGGGGTAGATAAACTCTCGTCAAAACCACTCGAGCGGTTGACGACGTTCGTCGAAGATGTTCAGGCTGCTCACGATTTTGTTGCTGGATACAGGTCTTATGAAGCAGCCCTCTCGGATGCAGATCGCTTCGACTTCGACGATCTAGTCATTCAGACCGAAAAACTTCTCGCCTCCGAGGAGTCCGTCCGAGAGTGGATTACCGACCGGTGGTCGTACGTCTTCTGTGATGAGTTCCAAGATACTGATACCATCCAGTTCAATTTGGTCAAACGGATCGCGGAAGACGCAAATCTATTCGTCGTTGGTGACGATGATCAGTCGATCTACGAATGGCGTGGAGCCAACACGAACAATATCACCGATGATTTTCGCGAAGCGTATCCGGAATTCGAACATTTCGAACTGGAACAAAACTACCGGTCCAGAGAGCCTATACTGGAACTCGCTGACCAGGCTATAGAGCAGCTCGACCGCCGGGAATCCTCAAAGAACCTAGAGCCAACTGAAAATCGCAAGGGTGTAGACACCGGCGTCGCGGTCTTCGATGAGGCCGACCCCCAATCGGAAGCCGAGCAGATCGCCGATGCAATCTCGAAACTTCGGGCCGGGACTGTACCCGGTGTTTCGGAACAGTTCGGGGTCGGCGACGTGACAATCTTGGTCAGGAAATCTGATCACGCCCGACAGATTCGAACAGCACTCAGACACCGAGGGATACCCTACGAACTGGTTGGTGGGCTTGCCACCGCATCGACTGGGGTCGACACTATTATTGCATATCTCAGGACGCTCGTGAATCACGACGACGAGGTCAGTCTCAACCGCGTGCTCACGATGTGTTACCGGATCTCCGAGAGCGACCTCGTCACGTTGAATCGTGAGGACTCACTGTGGGAAGCATTACACACGTGTGATCCAGACGAATTCGACGATCCAGCGACAATCCGACGGGCACGCGAGGACCTGCAGGAACTTGATAGCGCAGCTCGTACGTTATCAATATCAACTCTTTATGAGCGAATAAAACAGCGGACCAAACTCGATATCTTCCTGCAGGAGGACGAACGGCGAGAACTTCGGTACCTAGATGGTCTAATCGAAGGATTCGATGATAGCCCGATCGAGATTGAACTCGACGAATCCTTTATCGAATATCTGCAGTACGCTGCAACGAGTGTAACCGAGGGCAGCGAAACGGGCGACCAGCCGGAGGTATCCGACGAAGTGGTAACGATTATGACTATCCACAAAGCGAAAGGACTCGAGTTCCCGGTCGTGTTCGTCCCCCGGTTGGAATCAGGTCAGTGGAGGCCAAGGGCATCATCATTCCGACGATTCAAAAGCGGATTGACCAGCTCTAAGCCAGAATTACTTGATTTCATACGTCGCCAACGCGACGAACAGCAGCGTGTTCTCCATGTAGCGATCACGAGGGCAGAAGATCTACTCGTGTTGTCTGGCACCAGTAAGGATCGTAGTGGGACCGAGAAAACAGTCACTGTAGAGGATCTTGAGGCACTCTACCCAGATCCAGTCGCGTGGCGAGAGGAATCGACTACGTTCGACATCTGGTCTCTCGTTACCGAGAGCCTCCCTGAGACAGCCGTCGATTGGACCGGTCACGACTGGGACACGAGGGATTTCAGACCGGCCCTCCGTTCAGTTGACAGCGAGTATGGTATCGACGAGGCAAACGACCGACTTGCCGAACTGGCGATGAAAGCACTGAATGACGAACTAGATCCAATCGAAGTCCCCCCGAAGGAAGGATCACTGGATTCGTCCCAGCCGGTCGAGCCTGGCGTCCAGCAACAGTTTAGCTACACTTCGATTGAAGCCTACAACCAATGCCAGAGACGGTACTATCTCGATTACGTTGTCGAAGCCTTCGAAGATTCTGTGCTCGACCAACCAAACGTTCGTACTGGTTCGAACAACTCGTCGAGTGTTTCACGACGACTCGTCGGGCAACTTTTCCATCAGACAGCCGAGGAGGCAGCAACGCTCGAGCACGCCAGCCAAGAGGACTGGCGAAGCATCGCCGAAAGTCGGAGCCGACCACTCACGCAAGTCAACGACGACACGCTCGAAGCCGTCTACGACTGTATCGACCGTTACTTCGCTTCGCCGGTAAGCGATTGGACACTGATCGAGGCCGAACGTCGATTCGAGATCGAATTCCCAACAATCCAGGATCTATCAACAATGGATATAGAAAGGCCGTTCCCTGTCGTGGGGGCAATCGATGCCATTTATCGAGACTCCTCTGGAGAGTATGTCATCGTCGACTACAAGACTGGGCGGAAGAAATCGAATTACAATCTACAGCGCGCCATCTACTTGATCGCCGCCAACCAGATCTTCGGGGACAGAAATGGAGCTACCACTGCTGTCGGGTCAAAGTTCGAACAATCAGGGGCAAGGGGCCGTTCATCAGAGTTGAATATACGCAGTGCCGCGATCCTCGAACTCGGCCCAGATGGACCGTTCGTAGACAGAGATAATTACTCCCGAGATAAACTCAAGACGCTCGAGCAGAACATTATCGGCCATCTCCGAGAGGTAAATCTAGCGACATACGACGAATTCCGGCAGGGAGACCATTGTGAGTACTGCCCGCACAACAGTCTTCCATGTTATCCAGACGGGTAGGCTATTTCAGGCTATCAACATACCCTCAACATATTCACGTCACAGTGCAGACCTCTGACCGATTGTATAAATAAGTGCGGCGACAACAACTGCGCCGAGACCAGCGAGCACTGCTCCTATGTACTGAAATGCGCCAGGTGGGGTGTAATATCCTGGTTCAAGGCTGAAGAACACCCCGATAGTGTACATAGCTGCGTCTAGAAAATCCTCAATCTGAGGGTCACCTTTCAGGATCGGGAGAGTAAGTAAACCTGTACCCACAATCATCAAAATTGCCCCTGATAAAAGGACCCTAGTCGGTTCTATTTCGTATCCCGTTATTCCATACCATACTCGCTTTCCGAATTTTCGGATTCGCGGTAAGCGAATCTGATCGTCAATCTTGATTTTCATTCGCTTTTCATTTTTGTGCATACTTCGGGCCAACTCTGAGTGTCCACCATCCCTCGCCACAGCTTTCAGCTGCGCATAAATTGCCTTCGCCACATTCGGATCGGGCGATGGTAAGTCCATTTCGTTGGACTCCAGTTTGGGATCGTACGGAATCCGTTTGTCCTTACCGACGCCTATTTCGGTCCCTTCGGTGAGATGGACATCACCAAAAACTGCACCCTGGAGATTTGCATACTGGAGCTTGGCACCGGCGAGGCTGGCCCGACTCAAAAGTACATTCGAGAGATCCGCATTTGTAAGGTTGGCCCCACGCAGTTGTGCATCGGTGAGATTCGACCGTGCGAGAGTGATCGAGCCGCCAGCCGAGAGTTCGGTTAGGTTCGCCCCTCGAAGAGTCGCATCCCGAGAGACGAACTGCCCGCGGGTCAGGTGACTGCTTTCCGCAGTTTCCATGATCGCGTTCGGGAGTGTGGCATCGTCGATGACAATCTCATCAGCCACTGGAGTTAGCGAATCGCTCGTCAAATTAAATTGTTCGAGACGACTCTTTTCGATCCGAAGGGATGCAAGATCACAGTCGGTGAATGTCGTCATCTCGGAAACTTGTGAACGGTCAATCCGGATTTGTCCCTCGTGGACCTCGAAGTCTACATTCTTGATCGTGGTAGTGGTGTGTTCGATCCGTTGGACGACGCAGCCTTCGTAGCGCAGCTTTCCATCGATCCGAACGTCATCGAGAACGATTGTCGGACCACTGTTTGATGTTTGAGAATTAGCGCTTGTGATGTTGAGTCGGACTTTCCGTTCAACGTAGGTACGATCAATAATAATTCGTCGGTCAGGCGAGTCAGAGACGAGTGCCAATTTATTGAGCGTCGACTCCGTGAAATAGACAGCTCTATTCTGGAACCGTCCGTCCCGAAGATTGATTCGTGTGTGTTTCGGTAAGTCTGTATCGTAGACCGACAGAGTGCCGATACCGCCGTCTACACTGAAGCTGGTCAACATCGAATCAACGATTCTAGTAGATCGACTAGTTATATTGTCAAATACCGCTGAGTTAGCTACCGCTATGCGATTGAGGAAGCAATCAACGACTGTTCCACATATACTTAATTCGTCGAACTCAGTGCTGTTGATTCGAACACGCTCGATTGCCCCATGATTGTATGAGTCGAGGTTTGATTTGTCTTCAGGTGGCTGAGTCGTATTATATCCAATCTGAGCGGTTCCATCAATAGAGCTATCAGTCACACAGAGTTCGGTGCACCGTAGTTCATACTGAAGTGAGTGTAGCGAGCAATCTTCGAACTTCGCACGTCGAGATTCAATGTCGGACAGCCTGTTTTCCGACCTTGTTGTTTGGGAATTCCTCTCGCTTTGTTCTGCAGTGAATGTAGCGCCGTCGACTACTTTGGTCGATTCTACCGACAGATCGCCGCAGAACGTGTTTTGAAACACTAGCTTCCGTAGTGTTGCGTCCACCAATTCAACGGTGGCCAATCGACACCTATCGAGTGAGAGTGTATCACCGTGGACGTCCTCTAATAGGGTCGGGACGTTGGCGTTGATCTTTATCATCTCGAACTGTTCGATGTCGCCACCACGGATCTTGAACGAGGTGTCTTCGTGAGAGATTTTGGACGACTGGTTAGAGCTAACATTCAGTGATTTGCATTTGAGATGAGGCGTCTCAAATTCTGTCGCTACCAGTTTATCGACATCAACATCCTGTATCACTGCACTTTCTGAGGCGATCGCATTAGTGAGGTTGATCTGGATCGGTGGTATCTCGTTAGTCTGGCCGCGGTCGTCGAAACTTGGTGACAAACTCGCCCCCAACTCGAGCTTCCGACACGATAATCGAGGTGCACTGATATTCCGAACTTGCGTAGTGAGTACTGATACATCACCCTCGTGGAACATCGAGCCAGTCAAATCGAGGTGCGAGGCTCCACCTTCTGAAAATATTAAACCGCCCTGGATATCACTTTCTCTAAGTCGAATGGTACCGTATTCTCCGTTGGTGATCGACACGTCCGCAGTGACAGTGCAGTTACGACCGTCGATATCGCCGTTGACGGTGGTGTTGTTGATTTGTATCGCTTCTTTGCCGTCAGCACTAACCTCTGCTTTCTCGAGATTGAGACCACCGATCTCTGATTCATCGAGTTTGATTCCACCTATGACAGCCCCGCTGAAATCTATGGGAAACGGAATCGAGAGGTCTTTTGCGCGAATACCATTTTTGATCGTACAGTTCCGAAAACCGAGTGTAATATCGCGTCCAGCTAGTAGCGAAAGGTCGAGGTTAGAGAGATCAAGCGTATCGAACGTCGCATCATGAAATGTAAGGGGTTCTTTTTTTATGTCTAGTTCCCCTGCTTCGATCGCTTCGAGTCGGGAACGAATGTCTTCACTGAGATCGATATCCTCGCGAGCGTCTTCATCAAGGTGATATGGACAGGAATCGTGGCCAGCCATAGCTGGCCTGATACACTGCTCGTTCGTACCGGACGCGTTCTGTTGTCCACTAGAGAACATATGGCTACAGCTCTTTTCGCCGGGCTCCCATTCGACCATACCTGACAATATCAGAAATCAACAATAATGGTTTCCACTCACAGGTAACTTAGATCTATCTATGAAACTCATCTTTACAAGTTAAAATAGTAACATTACAAAGAAGTGGTAAGCACGGATGATGCTAACTACGGACTTTGTGACGATAACGTGCAAATCTGAGCTAATAGGTGCCAACAAGCCAAACGGTTGCAGATTCATTAAGTAATCTCGATTCTGCCGTGGTTTTATTTTCGAGGATAACTTCAGGAAGAGTTATGAGTCAGAAGGTAGGGGCACCCGAACAACTTTCGGAAGAACAACTCTTTCAGCGATGGAGGGACCGATGGCAGCGGTTTATCGACGATTTTGATAGCGATCTAGCAGCAGACACTGTTCCCGAGGTGCTTCGTGACAAAATTAAGAACGGAAATGCCGAACGGGCAATCGCCGGTGGGCACGAAGGACGAGAAGTGCTTGAATTGCTACAAAACGCTCGTGACGCGATCCCGTCAGGGAGTGATGGCGGTCGGGTCTACATTGGGGTGTATGAGGAAGGGGTGTTGGTCGCTAATACCGGGGATCCGTTTGACCTGTTTGATACGGATGTCGAAGACGCTGTCACGATGATCGGTGAGTCGGCAAAGGAACAGTCGGATGATGAGATCGGTCACAAAGGAGTTGGGCTGAAATCGATCCTATCGACAGGGGAAGCGTTCGAAATATGGTCCCGCCACAGTGCAGCAACGGATGGGATACTCCGCGTTCGATTGAGTCGGGCCCCAATAACTGCCGCGCTGTTGCGGTCACTCGGGTATGATGCGGATCCAGCGACGTATCATGATGCAATCACAAGCGATGAGATTCAGTCGCTTTGCACGGCAACACCCGATCCACTGCGAGAGAGCCTATT
>LKMJ01001780.1_pt1 | contig 19347 bp, 18 predicted proteins | sample 643391 | NCBI WGS metagenome assembly LKMJ01 (sample SAMN04112250, study PRJNA286221) | soda lake metagenome | biome: soda lake; feature: Kulunda Steppe; material: water; isolation source: sample PL-Br10 brine of Picturesque Lake | place: Russia: Kulunda steppe | collected 2010-07 | reverse complement strand
GTCATCGCTTCTCGCACTTCGTCGCGCTCACCAACTTCGAGATACGGGCGAATGTCCGTCCCCGAAATGATCCCGAGCACCTCGCTGTCGTCGCTGACGACAGGAGCACCGGAGACGCCGGCTTTGCTCATCATCTGATCGACTTCCCGAACAGTCTGGTCGGGCGAGGCTGTCACGACATCCCGGATGATGAGTTCATCGGCCTGTTTGACCCGTTCGATCTCTGCGACCATCGCATCCACATCCATATTTCGGTGAAGCACACCCAGCCCACCGTGTCGAGCCATCTCGATGGCCATCTCGCTTCCGGTGACAGTATCCATCGCTGCCGATAGAACGGGAATGTTCAGCCGGACATTCTGCGAGACACGTGTCGTCGTATCTGCTTCGTCCGGTTCGATTGCACTCTTTTTTGGCCGAAGCAATACATCATCAAACGTCAACGCCTCCGGAACTTGGAGTTTTTCCGAGAAAGGTTGCGAATCCTTCGCCATGTAAACCGTCGGATGGCGTCGCTCAAAAGGGTTGCGAGATTTGATTGGTCGGTAATCGATCGCTACAAAGCGAAGGGACAAGATAACAAAACCAATCACTCCCAGAACGACCGCGTCCGGGCGTACTCCCGTTCACGCGAGAGAATATCCCGGTAGAACTCATCTTCATCCTCCCGAAGTTTGTTGATGATCCGCGCAGCGTTGTGGGGGCCAACACCGCGGGCAGCAAGCGCAATCACTGCCTGCTTGCCGTGGCTCTGGACAAGACTTGCCGATTGATAGGCCCGCTCGGTCATCGACTCCTGCTCATCGTCTTTGTCCGCCGTACGCACTGCTTTCACAGTCTCTTCGTCCCAGGGATTCAGGGCGGCAATCTGTGTTGATTCACACTGCAGACAGGTTGGCTGCTCACGGACGCGGTTGAGTTCTTTCGTTCGTTTATATTCTTGGCAGTGCAGACAAAAGAGAATAACGCGGTCGTTTTGCAGTCGCTGTTTGACTGTCTCGATGACACTGGCATCGGCATTTTCTGGCGTCAGAAGCTCCGTCCCTGAACTCCGGCCACCGGCCCCGAGTGCTGTGTGCTCGCCGATGGTTTCAATCTCTATCTCCCCTGACTGGATTGCTTCGAGTACCATCTCAGCCCCCTCAATCGAGAGTTCTTCGTGGATGAGTTCGCGCAGCGCCTCCTCGTAGACCGGCGTGCCTTCGAGGGCATCGAGTAGTCTGCGTTTCCCAAAGCGGGCGTTTCCCTGCCAGCGTTTGAGCGTGCCGAAGGTTGCAGCGACCTGTGCGAGTTTGAATTTCAACGCGTCGGCGTTTTTCAGACTTAGTTCGATTAGTCCGCGGACGTGTTCTGGTTTCGTCTCTTCGAGCACCCGCCGGACATCACGGGCGGCAACGCCGCCTGGAACATCCAGCTCGATCCGGTAGGGATCGATCTCCATTCCAACACTGGAGCCGGTCTGCTGGCCGAGCAGCGCCGAAAGCAGGCGGCCGAGTGTCTCGTTTATTTTGTGTCCGTAACAGGCATTGACCACGACCGACCCTGCGCTGAACTCGATGAGAATCCGGTCGTCGGTTGGGAGTGGCTGGTTCGCTTTCGTGTGGTCAACAAGGTGGTCGAGTCCTGCCGTGATCGTCTCGGATTCGAACTCGTATCGACGCCGGAGGTCTCTAGCGACCGAATCGACACTCGCTTTTGTTTCGAGTTGCCGTCCGGCGACACCGCGGAGATTGCCAACCTCCTGTGCGACCTGCTTGGGAACGGGAATTTCCTGCCCAGTCCACGAGGGCACCTCGCCAGCGGGGTCTTCGATTGGCGAGACGGTGACGACCTCCTCTTCGTCGTCGAGTTCGGTGATCCGCCACATCTCACCACCCTGGATGAAGACCTCACCGGGCTGGACGAAGTTGACGACAAAGCGCTCATCGAGTGTACCGACCTGCCTGCCGCTTGCGACATCTTCGACATCGTAGGTCGCCTCGTCGGGGATCATCGAGAGATTCCGATAAAAATACTGCCAGGTGCCACGGCGTTTCTCCAGCAGATCTGCCTCCTCTTCGAGCCAGAGAATCCGGTTGTCGGCCAGTTCTCGAACGATCTGTTTGAACTGTTCGGTGTCGAGGTCCTGAAACGGATACGCGCGAGTGATGGTTTCGTAGGCATGCATGGCCTGAATCTCCCCGTAGCCCATGATCAGCCCGGCGGTCTGGTTTGCAACGGTATCGAGACTGCCGTAGTGGATTTCAGCGGGTTCGACAGCACCCTCTTGTGCCCGTCGGACGATCACCATCGATTCGAGTACATCGTCGGGATGAGTGGCAACGATTGTTCCCCGCGAGACGCTCCCCTCGCGGTGTCCTGCCCGGCCGACGCGCTGGAGCAAGCGGGCGACCTGTCGAGGACTGTTGTACTGGATGACGTGATCGACGTGACCAACGTCGATACCCAACTCCATCGAAGAGGTACACAACAGCGCGTTGAGATCGCCGTCTTTGAACTGGGATTCGATCTCGATTCTGGCTTCTTTGGCGAGTGAGCCATGGTGGACTCCGATATCGGTTCCGTACTCTTTGAGTCGGGAGCCGAGTGCTTCTGCTGTCTGCCGAGTGTTTACGAAAACCAGTGTCGCGTCGTTTGCTTCGATAATCTCGTCGATGACACGGACGTGACTCGCAATTTCGGGATCGGTGACGAGCTCCTGTGCACTCTGCCGGTCTTGTTTGGTCACCTCGGGAACACGAACGCCCACATCGAGTGCGCTGCCGACGTCGACTTCTGCGACCTCGAAGGGACGATCACCTGTGAGAAAGCGTCCAATCTCGTGGGGGTCATGAACTGTTGCCGAGAGTCCAATTCGCTGAAAGGGACCGGCCAACTCACGGAGTCGTTCGAGACCGATGGTGAGTTGTGCGCCGCGTTTCGAGACGGCGAGTTCGTGAATTTCGTCGACGACGACGTGGTCAACATCTTCCAGTGCCTGTCGGAGCTTTTTCCCGGTGAGCATCGCCTGTAAGGTTTCAGGTGTCGTGACGAGCACGTCGGGTGGATCGTTTGCTTGCTGGCTCCGGCGGTAATCGGAGGTGTCACCGTGGCGAACATCGATATCGAGTCCCAGTGTCTCTCCCCACCACTCCAATCGCTCGCGCATATCGCGGTTGAGCGCCCGCAACGGTGTGATATACAGCGCACCGATCCCGAATCGCTCCTCTTCAACAAGTGAATCGAAGACAGGCAACATGGCCGTCTCGGTCTTGCCGCTGCCTGTCGGTGCAATGGCGAGGACGTTTTTTCCATCAGTTAGCGGCGGGAGTGCAAGACGCTGTGGCTCCGTGGGCGTCTCGAAGCCCCGTTTCGAGAGGGCGTTTCGCAGTTCGCTACCGAGTGTTGTAAACGCGGCCGCGCCGTGGCTCACCTCGCCATCGCTCATCATCGACTAGTTGCGCTTGCGGAGATTAAGGCCGTCGGAAGGGTTCATTCGGTGGGCTGAGTACTTCCGTAATGATACGAAATTTCATCGAGGATAAACCAGTCGCCATCGTCAGTTGCAGTGATGAGATGGGCCGGTTCATCCTCGTGAATTTCTTTGAGTTCGTTGGCTTCTTCGTCGTCTCCGCTGACCTCGATATCCAGATCAGCCACAACAAGTGTGACCGTTTCGTCTACTGCGATCTGGTCGAGTTCCTCGTCGGTGAGTGATTCGGCTATGAGCATTGGACTGTCTTCCATGTCAGGGTCGAATGCTGTCAGTTCACCGGAGTCAATGTCTTCTTCGGCTACCTCTGTGTCTGCATCGAGACTCTCAAACTCTATTCCTCCGTCGTCGAAATCATCGAAATCAATCGGGGACTCGGGGTGAAGTAAATCTTCCACACCGTTTTCGTTTAGATTCATCTCCAAGTATACCTCCGCAACTGTTTCCGGACTATCTGTCTTCGCTTCGTCTTCCGTCTCCTCGTCTCCTAGACACCCAGCAAGTCCAATTGCCGTTGCTGTGCCTGCTGTAACAATGAACTGTCTTCGGTCCATACCGATTCACGCTCTTTCCCTAGTATATGTTTTCTGTTTTGATATACGTTCTCATTAACCATTTATCCATCAGCCATGACGCATTGCCTGTGGCACAGACCCAGGAAGATCAGTCGCAAGGAGACCATCGCCCTGTTTTTCGGCGACCAGATCACCCGCTCGACCAGTCACGTATGCACCGAGTGCTGCTGCGTTGATCGGTTCCTGTCTCGTAGCGAGTGCGCCAGTCACACCAGCAAGAACGTCACCAGTCCCGCCGACAGTCATGCCGGGATTGCCGGTCCGATTTACCCGTGTGCGCTCGCCGTTCGAGATGATGTCGTATTTTCCTTTCACGAGGAGTGTATGGTCCAGTTTTTCGGCGAACTCTGTGACTGCCTCTCGGCGTTCGCGCCAGTTCTCGCGATTGGGGCCGCCCATCTTTACGAGTTCCCCTTGATGTGGTGTGCAGATCAGCGTCGCCTCGGTGTCCAGATTCGGCACGACCTGTAGTGCATCCGCGTCGACGACGGCAGTGCCATCGAAGGCTGTAAGAATCGCTTCGACGGCTTCGAGTGTCTGCTCGTTTGCGCCCAGTCCGGGTCCGATAATGAGCGCGTCATGTTGGGCAGCAAACTCCATGACCTGCCCGACGTGGCCAGGCTGGAGTTCCCGTCCCTCGACTGGCCGGAGGATGAAATTCTCGCTGTAGCCCTGGACTTCGTGGGCGACCGATGTGGGGCAGGTAATTCGCACGAGATCAGCCCCGGCCCGAAGCGCACCGAGTCCGGCGAGTGCCGGCGCGCCTGTATACGGGCCACCGCCGATGACGAGCACTTCACCGTGGTCACCCTTGTGGCTGTCCGGACTGCGTGAGATTCGCTGGAGGTCGCCGTGCTCGACAAACGTCTCCGCCGCTTCCGGAATCCCGATATCGACGACGGTGACCTCGCAGTCCAGTTGGTCGAGGCCGGGTTTGGTGTCGTGGAATGTGATGACGTGGTCTGGGTCGACCGCTCCCGGTGGTTTCTCGCCGGTCTCGGCGTTCAGTCCCGAGGGAACGTCGACGGAGATTACCGTCCCGTCGGCGTCGTTGATCGCCTCGGCTGCGCTTGCCGCTGGTTCACGTAGCTCACCCGTGACGCCAGTTCCAAGCATTGCATCGACGATGATGTCCGAATCAATCGTCTCGATTGCTTTCGAGTCCCGTATCTCACGGCGCTCGCAGGGCGAGAGTTCGAGCGCTTCCCAGTTCTCTCGGGCGATATCTGTTCCGATGAGTTCCGACCGACCGAGCAGAAGGACTTGCACGTCGAAGGTTTCGAGAAAGCGTGCCGCGACGAACGCGTCGCCGCCGTTGTTCCCACGGCCGGCGACGATAGTGATCGTTTCATCCACATCCGCGAGTTCGTGGACGAGGCTTGCAATTGCGTTCCCGCTCGATTCCATGAGCTGTTTCTGAGAGACCCCCAGGGCGGCTGCATTCTCATCAACCACCGCCATTTCGGACCCAGTGATCATGTGCCGAGTTTCGGCTGGCCGCCCAATAACTGTGGGTGTCCTCGATCCAAGCAGTAAAGAGACTGCCAGCCAATCACAGGCACATGCAAGAGGCCTACATCGTCGATGCAGTACGGACTCCGTTCGGCAAAGAAGATGGCGTCTTCAGTGACACACACCCACAGGACCTAGCGGCCGAACCATTGCTCGCACTTGAACAGCGAAATGGCTTCGACGGCCCAAGCGATATCGAAGACGTCATCTACGGCTGTGTCTCGCCACTCGACGAGCAGGGAATGAACATTGGCCGACTCGCACCGATGGTCGCAGGCTGGGGTGACGACGTTCCGGGAGTGCAACTCAACCGGATGTGTGGGTCGGGCCAGCAGGCAATTAATTTCGCAACAGGACAGGTGAGAAGCTGCATGCACGATGTCCTCATCGCCGGCGGGGTCGAGCACATGACTCGCGTGCCGATGGGCAGCGACAACCCCGCCCAGAACGCCAACCTCGATGGACAGGCACTCACTGACACCTACTTCCAGTATTTCGAGGAGCTAACGACACAGGGCGAAGGCGCAGAACGCATCGCCGAACAGTGGGGCCACTCCCGCGAGGACGTCGATGAGATTGCCGTCGACTCCCAGAAGCGCTGGAAGGCGGCCGCCGACGGCGGCCACTACGACGAGCAGGTCGTCCCGGTCGAAACCGAACACGACGGCGAGGAAGTCACCGTCACGGAAGACGAACACCCACGACCCGGGACCGATATGGAGACGCTTTCGACCCTGCCACTCGTCTTCCGCCAGGAAGGAAACGGCGTCATCCACCCCGGCAACTCCTCGGGTATTGTCGACGGCGCAGCAGCGACGCTCATCGCCTCCGAGGCTGCCTGCGAGGAACACGGCTGGGAGCCGATGGCCCGCATCGTGGACTCGACAGTCGTTGGCGTCGATCCTGTAACGATGTTGACCGGACCGATCCCAGCCACCGAGGAACTCCTCGACGAAAACGACCTGACTGTCGAGGATATCGACCGGTTCGAGGTCAACGAAGCCTTTGCCTCCGTCGTTACGGCGTGGCTCGAAGACACAGGTGCAAGCTGGGAGAAGACGAACGTCTGGGGCGGTGCAATCGCTCACGGCCATCCGCTCGGTGCGACCGGAGCTGCACTGCTCGGCAAACTCCCCTACCAGCTAGAAGCGTGTGACGGCCAGTACGGTCTCTGTACGATGTGTATCGGCTTCGGACAGGGGATCGCGACGATTATCGAACGGGTCGAGTAGTTACGCGGGTTATATTTATACGAAACCTATACATTTCCTGTACGAAACCTGTACAAGACGAGTACAACATTCAGATCCCGGCAAATTCCTTGGCAATCGTATTGAGCTGAATCTCGTCCGTCCCTTCGACGATTCGCAGAATGCGTGCCAGATGAAGATGGTGCATGAAGGGGCTGTCCTCGGAGAGTCCGTTGCCGCCGTGGATCTGGACCACGTCGTCGACGACTTCCCAGAAAACGTTCGTGCCGTACCACTTCAGAATCGATGCGTCCTCGATAACACTTTGGCCTCGATCCATCTTCCAGGCACAGCGCAATCCAGCTGCGTCAGCAGCGTACGTCTTCGCGCGACCGCGGGCGAGTTTCGCAGAAATCTGCTGAAATTTCCCGATTGGTCGGCCGAAGGCCTCGCGTTGTTTCGCGTACTCGACACCGCGCTCTAACATGTACTCGGCACAGCCGATTGCCTCCGCGCCGAGTTCGAGTCGCCCTAACGATAGAAAATCCATCGCCTGGTAGAATGCACCATCAACGTCGCCGAGCACCCGGTTTTTGGGAACACGCACGTCATCGAAGACCAACTCCGCCTGCATTCCTTCGAGTCCCACGGCGTTGTTCAGCGAACTCACCTCGTACTCGTCGGCTTCGACGATAAAGCAGGTAATGCCGCCGTAGCGACCCGCTTCCTCCTGTGGAGTGGTCCGGGCAAATACCTGAACGAAATCAGCGTAGGGACCGTTGGTGATCCATTGCTTCGTCCCATCGATTATCCACTCGTCACCGTCTTTCTCGGCAGTTGTGGACATATTCGGTGAGTCCGAGCCGACGCCGGGTTCGGTCTGTGCGAATGCAGTTGATTGCTCTGCACGGATTGCAGGTTCGAGATACTCCTCGACCTGTGCACCTTCCGCGAGCATGAGCAGGGGCTTTGGTCCCTCCGGCCCGGCGAGAACGTGCTCTGCCATCGGAACGCCAGACGCCGCGACAGTCTTCTTTGCCTCGTACCAGGTAACATTCGAAACGCCACCGCCACCGACGTCTTCCGGCAGATTCATCGCGTAATACCCCGCCTCCGCACTCTTTTCTCTGATCGTCTCGATGGCTTCGAGCACTTCAGAAACGAGTCGCCCGTCCGGTTCGTGACCCAGCCGTGGATTGTGATACGTCTCTCCAAGCGCAGACTGTACCGGCTTGACTTCCTGTTCGATGAACTCCCGCAGGTTCTCACAGACGAGACGTGTCTCCTCGTCGTGTTCGAAACTGATCCCTGTTTGTTCGTTCATGCTATGTGGTGTGTTCGAGGAGTGTTAACTGTACTCGTGACACCATATCGTGACTCATTCCTCAATTTTCATTACCTAGAAGCGCATACGCCATTACAATGAGTACAGAGCCCGGAGAGTCTGGCGCGGGCTCAACAATCGACACCGGAAAGCTCATCCGTTCTTTGTTTGCAGGGCTGGAAGAAACCAACCAGCAACTGGTCGCGTACTCGGGAGGCGTTCTCGGACAGATCGCAGACGTAAGCGAGCAGTTCCGGCCGGCAATCGTCGAGGGATTGGTTTCCTGGGTCGTCCGCCGACCACACCACAGTCCGGCCCTGCGCACGCTTGCGACAATTTTCAATCACCGCGAGTCAGTCGTCAAAGAGACACTGCTGGATTTGGCCGACCGACGACAGGCCAAGGTGTTGTACGACCGCCTGTTGACGACCCGTCCGTACGAACTCGAGGTCCGGGGCAAGGGTATCGACTACAGCCTACTGGATATCGGTGGTACTGGTCCGGTTCGCGTACCCAGGGCAGTCCTCGACAGGTACGCAAGCGAACACATCGACGACCGGGTGGTGAGCAGTCCGAGCCGAGAACGAGCCTGGTCGCAGTGGTCCCGACGCGAGCGCTTGCAACGCATGGATAACGGGAGCGCGTTCGTGGCAATCGAGTCCGCAAGCAGGTTCGACGAGTTCGACTTTCTCGGCCCGGAGACTGAAACCCGGTATGGCTATGCAGTCCAGACCCGTACATTCAGGGACTCACAGGAAGATATTGCTATCGTTCGGCTCTACCAGGAACACGGTGAGCCAGCGTTTTATCAGGCACTCACCGATGCATTCACCGACTGGGAGCGTATCGATACTGATGGCGTTGTCGATATTGTGGAGTGGGGAGACTCACCACAACCCTGGGTTGCGACAGAGTTTACCGAGCAGACACTCTGGGAGCGCGGACAGCTTTCACCGGAAGAAGCGCTACGAACAGCCGAGGATCTCACTGCCGCGCTTGCAGAACTCCACCAACGCGAACTGATTCACGGTGGGATCGATCCACACAGCATTCGGTATTCACCGACGGTGTTCGACGAGCGGTCGGAACCCTTGTTCGACAACGTCGGATTGGCACGGGTCTACCACGACTACGACGAGCCTTCGGGATATATCGATCCACGATACGTGGCACCCGAGTACTTCGACGACCGGTTCGGTAGCATCGACCGCACGACCGACATCTACCAGCTTGGGATGGCACTGTATACGGCCTGTACGGGCGAGCCACCGTACGAAGGGAGTTCCGAAGAGATTCGACGGCAGGTTCTCTCCGATCACCCACTTGGAATGAGCCCGGAGAACCCGGATCTGCCGGGCACACTCGGCGAAATACTCATGACCGCGACCGCACGCGAGAAGATGCAGCGGTTCGAAACGGCGACCCAGTTCCACCAGGCTGTCCGGAACCTCTGTGCGGATTTGTTAGAGTAGTCAAGCCGCCGGCGATTTTTTGTCCCGAATCTTTCTTGGCTCTCCCTCGCGGACTAGTCGATATGACCAAAACGATAGAGGTAGACAACATCACGCTCGAACGGGTGCGTGAATACGTCTGGGAGATTCCACAGGAAGGCGGGATGCGCGTTCCGGCTCGTGTCCTCGCCAGTGAGACACTGCTCGAAGAAATCAAACAGGACAAAACGCTCCAGCAACTCAAAAACACGACTCATCTCCCCGGTATCGAAAAGTACGCCATCTGTATGCCCGACGGCCACCAGGGCTACGGGTTTCCGGTCGGTGGGGTCGCCGCCATCGATGCCGAAAATGGCTGTATTAGCCCTGGAGCGGTCGGTTACGACATCAATTGCCTTCCTTCCGAGACAGATGTTCGTCTCTCGTTTGGCCGTCGAATCAAAATTGACGAGCTACGAGACCGATTTGAACGCGAGCGTGCGATGGTTGCGGCAGACGAACTAACGGCGTCGCCGATCAGACTGTTTACTGAATCAGGCGAAAAGCAAGTCTATGAGGTGGAAACAGCAACGGGTGAGCAAATTGAAGCCACGGAAGACCACCCATTCCTTACTCCGGATGGAATGGTTGAACTTGCGGATCTTGAACAGGGCAATACTGTCCACGTACAGCCGTTTCAGGGATTGGAACACGAAGAACCAGCAGACAAGACACTTCTTACCGAGGACGATTTCGCCGACCAGAATCCACAGCTCAGAAGGGTGCTGAAACAGCGTGATATCCTTCCACTCTCGACCGCGGATAATTCATTCAACAGGTTACTGAAGGTAATTGGGTTCTTCACAGGAGATGGTTCGTTTGGAGGAGAAGGACAGACATGGTTCTACGGCGAACCGGAAGATCTCGAATGCATCCGCGACGATATTACCAAAATCGGGTTTAAACCATCGAAAATCTACTCACGAGACCGGAACCACGATATCGACGGGAAGACGTTCGAGCGGACGGAATATAGCTTCAAGACAACGTCCAAGGCGTTCCGCCTTCTTTTACAGAAACTCGGCGCACCAGTTGGCGAGAAACGCACCTCCGGCTTCGAAACGCCGTGGTACTTCGACCGCCTCACCAACTGGCAAAAAGCGTTGTACTATTCGGCGTACTTTGGTGCTGAAATGAACGCACCTGCTGCCCAGCATAATATGAATCTCTACTGTCCGAAGGTATCTCAGAATCGGTCAGTTGATACTGTCCACAAAGGAAGGAAATTTTTTGAGGACCTTGGGGCCTTCCTGACCGATGTTGGGATCGAAACGAATGATATCGAGATATTCGAAACGGACTCGAACGATGACACGGTTCGGCTTCGACTCGGTATAAAAAATGACACCGGGAACCTGCTTCGGTTCTTCTCGACAATCGGATACCGATACAATATCGAGAAACAGCGAAAAGCCATCAAGGCAATTCAGTACCTCAAAGCGAAAGAAACCGAAATACAGCGACGAGAGACAATTGCAACAGAAGCGCGTGCACTCGCAGATGGTGGAATGAAACCAGAAGGTATCAAAAAAGAATTCGATATCAATGAACGGTTCGTCGAACGGAGTCTCTGGAGTGGACGGAGCGGTCGGCCACGACCAGGCACGGACTTTCCTGGGTTTGAGGAATTCTGTGAATCTATCGAGGTCGGCGAGAATATGACCGTCGAGTCAGAAATTGTTGCAATCAAGGAGGCTGGTACGAAGCCTGTCTACGATATCGGTGTCGAACACGATGCTCACAATTTCATTGCCGATGAATTTGTCGTCTCCAACTGCGGCGTCAGAATGATGAAAACAAACCTGACGTACGACGATATAAAGGGAAAAGAACAGGAACTCGTCGATGCGTTGTTCGAGGCAGTTCCGACCGGCCTCGGCGGGGGCGGTGTCATTCAGAACGCGCCAGTTGATGAGATTCTGGAACGGGGCGTCGAGTGGGCAGTCGAGAACGGCCACGGGATCGAGTCGGATCTGGCCCACTGCGAAGATGAAGGCTTCCGTCCGGAGGCCGACGCATCGAACGTCTCACAGAAGGCAAAAGATCGCGGGCGAAATCAGGCAGGAAGTCTCGGTAGTGGGAATCACTTCCTCGAAGTCCAGCGTGTCACGGATATCTTTTTGGAGGAGGTCGCCGCCGAGTTCGGCCTCGAAGAGGACCAGATTGTCGTGTTGATTCATTGTGGCTCGCGCGGACTCGGCCATCAGGTTTGTACTGACTACCTGCGCGAGATTGAACAGACCCATCAGGGGCTGTTGAGCCAACTTCCCGACAAGGAGCTTGCCGCTGCTCCCGCCGGCTCACAGCTAGCAGAGGAGTATTACACAGCGATGTGTGCAGCGATCAACTTCGCGTGGGTCAACCGACAACTGATCATGCACCAGACTCGCGAGGTGTTCGCCGACGTCTTCGACTGTCACTGGGAGGAACTGGAGATGGAGCTGCTGTACGATGTTGCCCACAATATCGCCAAGAAGGAAGTACACGATATTGATGGAGTAGAAAAAGAAGTGTACGTCCACCGCAAGGGCGCAACGCGGGCATTCCCGGCAGGGCGGCCAGAACTACCCCCTGCATACAGCGATGTCGGCCAACCGATTTTGATTCCCGGCAGCATGGGTGCAGGCAGCTATATCCTTCGTGGCGGTGAGAACTCCCTTTCGGAGACGTTCGGTTCAACAGCCCACGGTGCAGGCCGGCTGATGTCCCGAACGCAGGCGAAAAACGAATACTGGGGCGAAGACGTGATGGACGACCTGCGCGAGCAAGAACACATCTACATCAAAGCCGAAAGCGGTGCGACCGTTGCCGAGGAAGCACCTGGCGTCTACAAGGATGTTGACGAAGTCGTGACGGTCTCGGATACACTCGGTATCGGCGACCGCGTCGCGCGTACGTACCCGGTCTGTAATATCAAAGGCTGATCAGGGTCCCTGTGGACCGTCTGGACCGTCAGGACCGTCTGGGTCGTCGGGGTCAATTGGATCACCAGGCCCCCCTGGGTCCTCGCCTGGCGGTGTCTCGTCCTCGGGATCTTTGTTCCAGCTTGCGAGGACAAACCGTTGTCCATCCTCGAAGAAGACGATGTCGAAGGCGTCATCTTCTCTGACTGCATGTCCGTATTCGCTATCTTGGCCGGCGCGAACGACGCTATCCTGTTCGACCATGTCATCAGGACCACGGTCTTCGTCGAGTTCAGCCCAGGTCACGTTGTTCTCCGGCCCGTGGACATACAGATCACCAGCAGGGCGTTCCCGTTCGTCCTCATAGACAATGACCAGTTCATCGGTCAGATGGGTAAACCCCATGTCTGCAGACTGGCTTTCGTCGTCTTCGGCAATTATCAGTGTCCCCAGTCCAAGAAAGACTGTAACAAGTACAGTCATCCCAACGAGAACGGCAACCCCTGCGGTTTCTGAAACTGCCCGCGAGGAAGGGTCCGGCGTTCTCTTTACTCTCATCTATCTGCAGGTAACACACCCTTCAATAAATGTGGTTCGGCCAGATATGCGAGATGATAATTGCATTTGTTACGATACTTGTAAGATTGGTCCGTAAATTCCCGCCGGAGAATGGAAGTGATATCGAGACGAAGTAGCGACCATGCAGCACGTATCCCACGGAGGACGAGAAACGGCATACCGCGTGATTGGTTCCGATGGCGAGGGGCCACGAACACTATACGTCCACGGCAGCGGTGGCACCCACCAGTCGTGGGTGTTTCAGTACAGCGAAACTGGTCCCGTCCACCCGGCGGTTGTTCTCGATTTGAGTGGTCACGGGAAATCTGACGATATCGATACTGGCCCCGGCGAGGAGACACTCACGGCGTATGTCGATGATGTTGCGGCGGTCGCAGCCGAAACCGATCCATCGGTTATCGTCGGCCACTCGCTCGGTGGTGCCGTTGTCTTGCAAGCCGTCCTCGGTGGCGCAGTTGCCCCCGACGCAGTTGTTCTTGCCGGAACTGGCCCACAACTCCCCGTTCACGAGCAGATCCAGACGATGTTATCGGAGAATTTCGAAGCGCTCGTCGAGTTTGCCCACAGCGGTCCGTACCTCTACTACAACGCTGGCGAAGAGGTTCTCTCTCAGTCGAAAGCCACAATGCTGGAAACAGGACAGGAAGTGACGGGACGGGACTTTCTCACCTGCCACGAATTCGATGTCAGTGATGATCTTGCCGAAATCAACATTCCTGCCCTCGCAGTCGTCGGCACGGAAGATCTGATGACGCCACCGGCATATCACGAACAGCTGGCTGCAGAAATCCCGGACTGTGAGCTGGCCACGGTTGACGGTGCAGCGCATATGCTCATGATCGAGCGAGCAGTCGAGTTCAACCGAACACTCGAAGAGTTCGTCAGCCGGACGCTTCGCTAGTATATGTTGTCAGCAGGTGTATACAGAGAAACATCCATTTGCCAGCGGCGAAGCAAACCGGTTAATTATAACTGGGTGAATGTTGAAGTACAGTTGTGACCGCCGCGACGGATACCCCACGTGTCCTGGTAGTGGATGACGAGGAGCGCGTGGCAAACACATACGAACTCCGGCTGAGTGGCGAGTACGAGACAGAGATCGCACTCAGTGGGGAAGAAGCGCTCCAGAAAATCGATGATGAGATCGATGTCGTATTACTCGACCGTCGGATGCCCGGCATGACTGGCGATGAGGTGCTCGAAGAGATTCGCAAGCGCGGATACGACTGTCGGATCGTCATGTTGACTGCTGTCGATCCGGACTTCGAGATTGCAGATATGGACCTCGACGATTACGTTGTCAAACCGGTTGACAGAGATGACCTTCACAAGGTCGTCGACCGGGCGCTGACTATCTCCGAGTACAACGAGCACATGCAAGAGCTCAGTTCGTTGAAGCTCAAGCGAAACGTCTTGGAGGTCGAACTCTCCGACGCCGAACTCGAAGACAGCGACAAATATCAGCGTCTGGTCGACGATATCGAGGAACTCGAATCCGAAATCGAGGAGATGGAGGATACGCTCGACATCGATCAGGTTGACCTCTACCTGTGACACTGGGTAACGCAGACACGACGCAGATATTGTGAGCTTCTGATAGCAGCTGAATAATTTCCCACACGACTGAATATCGTCGACTTCCGTTCGTCTTTTTCAGCTGGTGGGCTCATTTTTGAGAGTGTACCTGATCGATTGGTTGAGTTCGCTGACGCGATTATCGCCGCTATCACAGTGTGATTATATTTCAGCGTGGCCGATTGTGTCATCAGCCTCACGTCTGGCGGATCTAATTCGGAATCCTTTTATCCCTATTCCCGGTAGTTGTTATTGCAAGGCGCGCTGGTGGTGTAGTGGTATCACAGGACCCTGCCACGGTCCTAACCCGAGTTCAAATCTCGGCCAGCGCACTCACAGACTTTCTCCCGGCAGTTTTTCGGTGAATTGGCGGAGTCACCAGTATGCACACGAGGGACCCTTATGTGGGTGTCAGCAACCCACCCCGACGCCGTATAGCGATTTCAAAAAACATCATGGTCATTACAGGTACTTATAAAAAGTTTGGGAAGACCATACTTCTAGTTCTAGACCGTGGAGGTGCCGAAAAATGACGGAAAAAGTTGGAACTGCCACGGTCGTACCAGAACCCAGTCAAAAAATCTTGAACAAGAGACAGGAGGCATCCTATCGAGAAACCAGAAGGAAAATGCTCGAATGGATGCTCTATCTCGGCAAAAATCCCAAGCAAGCAGACGGGTATGCGGAGGAAACAGTGCGTGTCCGTGCCTACCGTCTGGACAAGTTCTACCGCTTCGTGTGGAACGAACTTGAAGACGGATACACCGAAGAGATCACCACGGAGCACGCCAACAAGTGGCTGCGCAGTTTGGCGAAAAGCGACGAGAGCCAGCAGTACAAAGCAGACTGTCTGAAGTCGCTGAAAACACTGTTCAAGTGGATGAATCACGACCGAGGGCGGGATGTCGATTTCGAGCCATGTATCAATTACAGCACGCCGACGAGCACGCAAAAGCCCCGTGACGTATTGACCAGAGAAGAAGCGCGGAAGCTACGCGAAGTCAGCCTGGAGTACAAGTCGATCCCGAGCTATCACTCCCTGACGCCGGAGGAACGTGATGAGTGGAAGGCACATCTCGCCCAACGGTTTGGAAAAAAGAAAGTAGAGATTTCGAAGAAGAGTTGGGAGAAGGCGAACAGTTTCAAGTGGCCGTCGCTGATCTGGTGCAGTCTGGATGCAGGTCTACGACCAGTCGAGATCGAGCGTTCGAAAGTGTCGTGGGTAGATGCAGAGAACGGTATGTTGCGTATTCCGAAAGAAGATTCTGCGAAGAACAGAGAGAACTGGCAGGTGCCGCTACAAGAGAAGACAGCGGAGTTTCTGGAACGGTGGCTTAGTGAACGTAGTACCTACACGAAGTATGAAGGGCGTGACGAGTTGTGGCTGTCGAAAGGAGGGAACCCGTACCAGAGCTACAGCCTGAATTATCATTTCAAGATTCTCTGTGATGAAGCTGGTATTGAGTTAGAAAACCGTGATTTGACGTGGTACAGTATCCGGCATTTCACGGGGACAGAGATGAGTTCTGAAGAAGGGTTGTCAGCTGCTGCTGCCCAGCTACGTCACAAGTCACCGCGCACGACTCGGAAGTACGACCATGCGCCTGTAGAGAACCGCCGGGATGCACTGAACCGGATGATTGACTGATTCTGGTTTCAACCACTCCGTTCTTCCTCTTTCACCTATTTTTAACCATATATTACAGAGTGTGTACATGTAGTGAATGTGAAATTTTCGTGTCATGTGTGGGTGGTTGTTTTTGGCCTGTTCAGTGAGGTCTTCTGTCTCAGCCAGTCTGTGCGGTAATGGTGTACGTAAAGTAGTCGATTTCAGCGGAAGGGCTGCGGGGCGGTGGTGCGAAGCGGTGTGTGACAGTGGTGGTTCTGTGCGTAAAGGGTACGGAGTGGTGTGACGTGAAGCCGCCGGTTTCCCGTGTTTGGTACGGAAGGGTGTCGTAGCGGGGTGGCGAAATGAGGGGCGAGGTTGGTTTTCTGGTTCCTGTCCAGATTTTCCCATCTGACATAATGTCAGTTTTATTTTTAAAATTAACTCACTATTTGTAGGATAGGTGATTGGACTGGTGACTTGTACACAACCTACAACCACAGAATTAAATCATGCAAAATCAGACAACACTGAAGACGACGGGATGGAGTATGAACTCGGGACAATCAAGATCCAAGCAGAACTCCAAAAACCACGCTCACCCAGTATTGAAACGCTGGCAGACATCGAACACAGCTACTGTGAACTGGGTGAAAAGCAGAAGGAACACGTCTACGCAATTTTTCTCACACGCTCGAACGAGGTAATCGGTGACAAGTTGATCGGCCTCGGCGGAAACAGCAGCGTCCAGTTCGATCCTGCGGACATTGTTCGCACGGCTGCACTCGTCAACGCTGGCGCTGTCATCCTTGTCCACAACCATCCATCAGGGAATCCACAGCCAACAGACGACGATATCACTGCTACAAAAAAGGTGTACGATGTTCTGGCATCTCTGGGAATCCAGCTACTCGACCACGTCGTCATTTCATACGACAGCACATACAGTATGAAACAGAATCAGGCAGGTCCGTTCAGCAACGAGGTGAACAAGTAAAATGCCGCAATACTACCTGTTCCAAGTAACCAAAGACGGTATGAGCCTCTTTGAGAACATCAGCTTGATTGAAGCAGAAGACACGCAACAGGCTATTGAGAAAGCGTACAACCGGATACGCCAACACAAAACCGACACCAACGAGTGCACCGGGCTGGATAAATTCGCAGTCGCTCCCGTCAACCAGTTCGCTCACTTCCGAACTACTCCCGAGTAACCGGACATCGCCCTACAAACCAGACACACCCGATCAGAGACCCACACACCTACAGTTCTTCTTTTTATATTTTTGAGAAATGATATAAAAGCTGGTGGAAAAACATGATTCGAAGAACGATGAATACCGAAAAATATCTCAGCGAATACGGGCTTAGCCGTGACACTGCCGCCCGGTACGTCGACGCGATCACCCGGCTCAACCAGACAGAGACAGCAGACGAACTCGACGTCTCACGCGACACCGTCCACCGCTACAAAAACGCCTTCAACCAGATGCCAGACGAAAAACGCGCCCTCCTCATCACCATCCTTCTACAAGACCAACGCCTCGACACCCACGAATGAAACAATTGAATTTTTTGTTGTCTGGTCACAAGAGTTACGTATCTCATCAAAGGTTCTTGCCTACTCAGCGAAACAACTGTTGTGTCCAATCAGTCAGTTCGCTTGTGACTTACAGCCAGTCAGTTGATGATGTGGTAGAGGTCGTGGGGAGGAAGCGATTGATCAGGGACGTAGAACACGCCACTGTGTGATTCGACCGGCATCTGGACGAAGTCGTTGTCGCTGGTGACGATGAGACGCTCCTCTTGAACGGCATACTGGCGAATTGTCTTGTCGTCGACGCCCTGACCCAACGTACTCACATTGACGACACGCTCTACGTCGTGACCTGCTTTGGTGAGTTTGTCGGCCAGCGGAGCTGCGATATTCTCGTCAAGAAGAAACGACACCTGCATCCCTACGAGTCTGACAGATCTTCGGGACCGGTGATGATACTCGGATCTTCTGCTCCGGCTTCGTGGGACTCTCGACGGCGTTTTTCAACCATCCGCATCTCTTCAGGATGGTCGTGATAGTACGCCAGAGCATGATAGACTTCCGAAGCGGTGAGGTCAAACCGATCCGCAACCGTCTGCGCGTCAAGCCCCCGCTCTTCGACCATGGCGTGAATGTGGCTTACGGTTATTCGCCGGTCCCGAATGTGGGGTTCGTCGTGAATCTCCGCCTCGTCACCCGAGACGACGGTGTTCATCTGCTCCGACATAGTGTAAACTACCATCGCAGTAGTATTCAATGTTTGCCGAGACAGACAGTTAGTCCGGGCGCTTTGTATGGCACAACCACCGTTCTATCCTCAGATTTTCTCGCTCCGCTTGGTCCGGCAGAGTGCGCGAATAGGTGGTGTAAGTCAGTGTCTCAGCGAGTTTTTCGCGCCCATATTTTTCGATGAGCAAATCAAGATCTTCCTCCATAGTGGTCAATTTTTTATAGATTACTTGTCTATTAGTCACATAATCAATGAGTGAACGTGGAGACCTGAGCGAACAGTACTGTTCTCGGCGTCGAGTTCTCTTAACGTCGAGTGGTGCGACAGCAGCTGTTCTCGCTGGATGCCTTGGTGACGATGAAGAAAGCGGTGATGAGGATGGTGGTGGTTCTGGTTCGGAGGATGTTGTGTATGGGTTGGATTATGGTGGTGTTTCTGATGTGTTGGGTGGTTTGGAGCCTGGTTTGGAGGGTGCTGAGTCTGTTGATGAGTTTTTTGTTGATGAGGTTGAGGATGTGAGGTATGATGGTGGTTTGAGTGTTGGTTTTGAGGTTGGTAGTTATGAGGATGCTAATAGTATTAAAGAGGTGTCTGGCTTTAGCTGGACACCTAATTTAGATGTTGGCTTGGTTACGGATGATGGTGAGGAAGTTGATGCTGATGATGTATATATTGAGGTAGATGGTGAAAGACAGGATAGCTTGTCCGCTGACTTGGGAGATGAGACTGATGTTACAGTAGTTGCTGAGTTGGATGGTGAGCGTGTTGTAGAAGAGGAACATGTCGTTGAGGTCGGTGAACCGGATGAATTAGAATACGTTAAGGAGATGGATGTTGATGAAGTAGTAGATCTT
>LKMJ01001779.1_pt1 | contig 19348 bp, 18 predicted proteins | sample 643391 | NCBI WGS metagenome assembly LKMJ01 (sample SAMN04112250, study PRJNA286221) | soda lake metagenome | biome: soda lake; feature: Kulunda Steppe; material: water; isolation source: sample PL-Br10 brine of Picturesque Lake | place: Russia: Kulunda steppe | collected 2010-07 | reverse complement strand
CTGCTGCATGCGCTCGGTCATGCCGTTGAATTCACCGGCCAATTCACCCAGCTCATCCCGGCTTTCCATATCCATACGCACCCGCATGTCGCCCTCGGAAACGCTGCGTGCGGCACTGGAGAAGCGCGTTACTGAGGAGCGTACCGACAGATAGAATCCGGTATAGAGATAGACAATCACCAGCAGAATGGCCGTCAGAGAGGCAAAGATAATGGCACGCTGACGCTGCTCTGTGGCCAGACGCTCACCCAGGCGTTCACGCAGAAAGCCCATGACCTCATCACTGAAGTCGTAGATCCGGTCAATGTGGGGTGTGACCTGGCCATCATACTCTTCCGGCGGCATTTCCAGGCGGAAGGGCGTAATCACGTTCTCATCCAGCAGATCCCGGACCACCTCCGGTGACTCGACAATGGCCTCGGTCTGATCACCGTAGCGCGACGCGATATCCGGAGAGGCGCCCAGAGTGACATCAAATGCCGTTCCCATCTGGTTGCGGACGTTATTCAGACCATCATAGATGCCGTTGGCAATGTCACTGACATCCGCGGATAGATTGCCCTCGTTGAGTCCGAAGATGCCAAAGGAACGGGCTCGGCCCATTTCATGGGCAGCAGGCGCCATGTTGTTGTTGACCAGTTCCAGCAGCATCTGCACTTCGCTGGAGGAATCCTGCCCCAGACCACTGGTCTGCAGTAGCGTATTTCTTACCGCAAGCGTCTGTTGATAGAACTCGTCATAAAGTGCGAACTGGCGATCAATCGTCTGGAGGTAGTCATCCTCGTCCAGCATTGAATGCCAGCTATCGCGGACCTGCTCGACCTGTGCCCGAAGCGTTTCACTGCCACCAGGCTGCTCGGTGTACTCCAGCAGAGTTTCCAGTGAATCCTCGACGGCATTCCGCGCCTGCTCCGGCCGCTCGCTGAGATCTCCCTCGAATTCGCGAATTCTGGCTGCAGCATTGTAGTCACGAAAACGCTGAGCATTCTGGATCAGGCGGTTAGCGTCCTCGACGGCATGACTGCCCTCGATGGCGCCCTCCAGCGTGGTGATGGACTGGTTGAGTTGGGTGATCAGCAGAGAGCTGAGCACGATGATCGGCAGAAGAAACAACACGCTGATAAGGCTGAACTTGTACACCATCCGAAGACGGTTCATCAGCATGATGGCGGGCGCAAACACTTGTTTCACCGGACTTCTCCCAACAACAGACCCATTCATTTATGTATTTTATGCTTTTTATCGTCCTGATCTGTTTGCATCCCTTCGACAGAAGTCTAGGCGATGAGTCACGCTTTACAACTCGCGTAATCCTTTCCCCCATTCCGTTCAACAGCTTGGCGCGACTGCATGAGGATTATCGGCTGCAATTGGCTCAGACTTAAGCGTTCATTCTTTGAGCTTTGTAACAGACGGGAGTCAGGGCAGAAGCCCCATGATAGCCAGCACAGCCAGCAGTGCGATCCAGACCAGCATGCATCGATTGAGCAGATCGCGCACCGCCAGCAGGCTGCGGTGTCCGTAATCCGACCAGGCTTCAGGGTGGTAGCGCTCAAACTGACGCGGATCCAGCGCAAAGCTTGACAGCGCCCCGCTGGCCGCGCGCAGCAGCCAGGCGCGACGCTGCTCGCCGGGATGGCGGTTTTCCCGACGCTGCTCATTCAACCAGCCGGAGAGATCCCCGGCGACGCCAAAACTGAAAGAGGCCAGATGGGCCGGCACCCAGGCCAACAGGTTCACCCACTGCTCAAACCGTTCGCGAACCGGTGCTGAAGGGTAATGATTGCGCACAGCCAGAGCGACCAGTATCAGCACCAGACCGGCGGGTCCGAGCACTGCATACCAGAAAATCGGCAGAAAGTACCGCTCAAAGGTGGCGTTGATGAGGGATTCGGCGACATTCAGATGAAGCAGTTCCGGCGAAAGCGAGGCACCACGGCGCTCTGCCGGCAACAGATGCTGCACGTGGTGCCAGGCCGACTGCATATCACCTCGCTGCCAGGCATCCGCATAGGCACGCAGCGGCTCCCGCCAGCCGGGCATTCCAGTGGCCGCCAGCATCAGAACAAGCGCGAAGAGGCTGGCGAGCCCCCCCCACACAAAACCCTGCACTCCCCAGGTAACCAGGGCCACAACCAGCACGGCCACCAGATAGAGCACAACGATCCAGGGCAGAGGGCCGCGCTGCCCCTTCTCCCCTGGCGCGTGACTGAGCAGCCGCCGCTGCCAATGATCGGGATCCAGGCGATTACGCACATCCAACTGACGGCGGAGGACCCAGGCGAGCAGGATGACCAGAAGCCGCATCAGAGCACCAGATCCGACCCCGGGTTGTGCAGTACCGCCAGTTCATTCAGGAAGTGTTTCCAGTCAAAAGAGGGACCGGGGTCGGTCTTACGCCCTGGCGCAACATGCTCATGCCCCACGATGCGATCCGGTGTAATGGCCGGAAAGGAAGCCATGAGGCTTCTGGAGATACGCACCAGTGCCTGATACTGAGCTTCTGTGTAGGGCGTCTGGTCCGTACCTTCCAGCTCTATGCCAATGGAGAAATCGTTGCACTCTTCGCGCCCTTCAAACATTGAACGCCCGGCATGCCAGGCGCGTTGCATCAAAGGCACAAATTGCACGGCTTCTCCGTCACGACGGATAAAAAGGTGGGCTGACACACAGAGGTCACTGATCTCGGAAAAAAAGGGATGCGCCTCTGGATCCAGTGAGTTGCAGAAAAAGCGCTCCACGTCGTCTCCTCCGAACTGCCCCGGTGGAAGACTGATGTTATGCAGCACCAACAGTGAAATATCAGTCCCTTGCGGTCGCTCATTAGCATTGGGGGACGGGACCTTACGGACGCCGCTGAGCCACCCTGTTTCGTCCACCCAGGGAATAGTGGAATCTTCGGCATTCACAACGCAGCCGCTCCTGCCTCTACCATGTCATTGGAATTGAAGCACAAAGCCGCAGGATTGCAAAGCCGAACCAACACTCTACTGACGCTGGCGCGAGCGCAGATTGTCGATCACGGACTCCAGGGCACGGTCAAAGATCATGCCATCATCAAGCATCTGGAGCTCGCCAGACGCCATGGCCTGAGCCAGGTCATCACGCCAGAACTGCGCGACCCGGGCACCACTGCGGTTGACGAAGATGTATTTGCCGGTCGCGCGGATGACCGCAGCAAGCTTGCAGCGCACCACACTGTCCTCCCCGCTGGCCCGCCACTCCATCCAGGCACCCACACCCAGTTCGTCCACATAGCGCAGCCATTTTGGATCAGGTCCCGCTGGCTTCGGCTCCTTCGCCTCATCAGTCGTTGCAGCAGCTTCGTTGGCAACCGCTTCGGGGGTCGCTTCAACGGAGACGGCTTCAGCCTGCTCAAGCCCGGGCGGGGCGGAATCCGTAATATCGAAGCCACCGGCAGATTCTGTTACCCCGGATTCTGTCGATTCAGTACTGACCTCATCCGGTGCTGTGTTGAGTTTCTGGAGCACATCCACATGGATGAGCTCCATGTCCCGAAGAATTCGCTCCACCTCGAAAGAATCCCAGGAAATCGCCTTCAGTCCTTGCCGAACCTGGCCCACAACCCGGGGGATCTCGCGCAACAGCGCAGGACGTGTGCTGCGGGTACGCGGTTGTGGATCAATACTCCAGACCAGTCGTTCTGTGGTATCACAGATACTCTGCCAGGCGGCGCTGTCCGCGCCCTCACGCAGCCAGTGCCACTTCAGCACCCGCACCCAGGCGTCGTTGAGAAACCCACAGATGGACTCCGGAACCGAGCGGTCCCGGGCGTAACCGGCAATGAGCGACTCCGCCGCCTCTCTGGCCTGCTCATCCCGGGCACGACCTTCCTCCGCATCCCGTATGCGTTTTTCCACCAGCTCACGACGCCGCCTGTCCTTCTCCATGAAGGCGCAGAAGTCATCCAGCACATCCTGGAAGACGGCCGGATCATCATTGAACTCGTTCAACACGCGTGCGACCGTTGATTCCACCTGGCGCAGCAGCGGGTCCTCCTCATTGGAATCGTCATCACTCCAGCTCATGGCTGCACTGGCCAGCTCGTTGAGCAGTCGCCGTGCCGGGTGGCCGCCGCGATTGAAAAACTCCCTATCGACCAGCGCCACCTTGACCAACGGAATCTGCAGGCGCGCAATCAGTGCTTTCATGGTTTCCGGGAGCTGGCGATCATCGAGGATAAAATCAAACAGCATGGACACCAGATTGATGACATCCGAGTCGTCCTGCTCCACTCCCTTTTTCTGTTCACTGACCAGCTGCTGAACCAGAAAGCTGAGGGAGAGGGTGTCCTGGCTTTGCGCAGCAGGCACCGAGTCGCTCTCAAACTGCACCCTGGACAGAAGCTGCACCAGTTCACGGGTGTCGGCCTGCCCCATCCCGGCGCCAGGCGCCCCAGTCAAAGGCATGCCCGGCAGACCACCAGTGGCTCCAACTCCGGGTGTGTGCATCAGCTCGGTCAATGTCTTAAGCGTATAGACCTGATCGCCTTCAGAGTTTTCAGCGGAGCCGCCTGCGCTGTTGCGCGTCGCTGCAGCTGCGGCCCTGCCACCCTGAACCTGAGAGGGGTTCTTCAGCTTTGGCAGGACCCCCTCATCGATAAGGTGCTGGTTGGCATCGCTGTAGAGCTGACCCAGGCTGCCAACCAGAAGGCGATCAAAGAGCTTGAAGATAACCAGGCGGGAGCGGATGTCGATATCCAACCCGGCACAGGACTGAGCCAGGCCATGGCAGATAACCTCAGGCCCCAACGGATTCTGGGCGGACGCCAGCTCCTGGTTACCCAACAACTGAGCAATGCGCAGACGTAAAAGCTCTACCGGCTCGGAGTAACGATTGCGGATCTTGAGCACCATATTGTCGATGGCCACCTGCTCTTCCAGGGTCTCGTCATCCACCAGGGAAAGGGAGTCACGATCCGTTGCCGCTTCATAGCCGCTGCTACCAAGGGGATCAAAGCATCCACCCTCATCAAAGGCCTTTCCCAGCCACTGCTGAAAAGCCAGACTGATGGACTTGCGCTGCATGCGCAGCTCGCGCATGGCATCAAAGTAGGTGGACTGTTCCGCATTGGAGAGGGCCCGATCCGAGAGATCGAAAAGCGCATCATCCGCGCTGTCAAAAAACTCAGCCAGCAGGTTCCTGAAACGGGCCGAGGTGCGGTCACGCAGCCGAATCAGCGATGAAGGCAGCCCACTCGCCTCGCCGGAAAGGCCGAAAGTGACAACGTTATCGCTCTGACTCATTGGTGACACCCCTGTTCAGCACACGCGGACCTTGTGTCTGGCCACATTCAGTTGACGTAATTTTACGCAGTCTCAGTGGCTCCATGTTAAAACCCCCTGCCGTCAATATGTGTCAGGGATTGTCACCTTTTGTCATCCGGTCACTGTGCTAGACTGTCGCCCCATCCGCCGACTCACCGGGTCCGAAGACTGATGACGTCACTGCCTCCTGCCGTTCTGCGTCACGCGATCGCTGCTAACATTGCCACCAGCCTTGTCGAAGATGAAGGCAGCGGCGACCTGACAGCTGCACTCATTCCTGCAGATCGTCACGTTGCCGGAACCGTCATCGCAAAGGAGGCCGCCGTCATTGCCGGTCAGCTCTGGGTCGAGGAGAGTTTCCGGCAGCTGGACCCGACCATCCGCATTCAATGGCACTATCAGGATGGTGAACGGGTGGATCCGGCGATCGACCCGGTCGTCTTCAAATTCCAGGGCCCGGCCCGCTCGGTCATGACCGCCGAGCGCACTGCACTCAACTGGCTGCAGACGCTCTCCGGCGTGGCCACCCGTTGCCGCGCCTACGCCGATTCCGTTGCCCACACCGGTGTGCGCCTGCTGGACACGCGCAAGACGCTGCCAGGCATGCGCATCGCCCAGAAATACGCGGTCACCTGCGGCGGCTGCTACAACCACAGGATTGGCCTGTACGACGGCATTCTGATCAAGGAAAACCACATTGCCGCCTGCGGCTCCATTTCTGCTGCCGTGGCAGCGGCACGGCAGCAGAATGCGCAGGTGCCTGTGGAGGTGGAGACCGAAACACCGGACGAGGTGGCGGAAGCGGTGGCAGCTGGCGCCGACATCATCATGCTGGACGAGTTTCCACTGCAGAGCATGCGGGATCTGACCCGTCAGTATCGGGGGCAGGCCTGCTTCGAGGCATCTGGCGGTATCACCGATGCCAATCTCAAAGTTGTTGCTGAGACCGGCGTCGACTATATATCGCTGGGGACACTCACCAAGGATGTGAGCGCCATCGACCTGTCTCTTCGCGTTACAGATATTAACAATACGTGACATCCCCTAACGATTTTACACCCACTATTGCCTTAGGCTTGGGTGGGGAGTCTGTAATACCGAAATCAGCCAGGGGAGAAGTTCCAGAATGGACGGAACTGAAGCATGGCACGGATCGTCGGGGGCAGGAGCTGTACCCCCAGACCGTGCAGCAAACAGGGCCAACCGGCCATGATCGTCGCGCTGTCGCTTGTCACACTCCTTCTGGCGCTGTGGGTGTGGTATCTGCATCGTCGCAGCCGGGCGCTGAAGCTGGGACTGGAAGAGGCGGTCGATAACCGGACTCGGGAGCTGCAGGAGAAAAACCGCCAGCTGACCGATGAGATGGTGCGGCGCGAAACTGCTGAGCGCTCCTACCGGCGCTACAGCCAGCACTATCGCGCGATCATGGAAACCTCCAGCAACCCCATCATCATGGTCGATGCCGAAAGCAGCATCCGACAATGGAACAGTGCCAGCGAAAACCTGTTTGGATACAGCCGCGATGACGTCATCGGACAGAGCCTGATCGACTATATTCCCTCCTCTTATCAGGACGAGCTGGCCTGGCGGATTACCAAGCTCAGCAGCAGCCAGTTCGAGCGCGACACCATGGAAGTCCCCATCCGCGATTACGGCGGCAGAGCCTATACCTTCCTCTGGAACATGAACCGGCTGGAAGACGACGGGTCCGCAGAGAGCCCCCAGTTCCTGTTCATTGGCCAGGACATTTCCGAGATCCGGGCTACCCAGGAAAAACTGCATTTCCTGGCCCATTACGACATGCTCACCGGCACCGCCAATCGGCGCCTTTTTGAGGACCGCGTTCGCCAGTCCATGGAGAGCGCCCAGCGCTATAATGCCAGCTGCGCACTGATCACTCTGGACATCGACCATTTCAAACGGATCAATGACACGCTGGGCCACGATGCCGGGGATGAACTGCTTAAGGAAATGGCCGAGCGCCTGCGCCGCTGCGTGCGGCGTGAGGACACCATTGCCCGGCTTGGCGGGGATGAGTTTGCGGTGCTGCTCAATCGCGTCAATGGTGTCGAGGGCTGTGATCGGGTTGCCCGGAATCTGCTGCACGAGCTGACGCAACCCGTCCGGGTCCAGAGTGGCGAATTGATCATCACCTCCAGCCTCGGCATCACCCTGACACCGGACGACGGCAGCGACTATGAAACCCTGCTCAAAAACGCCGACATGGCCATGTACCGTGCCAAGAGCGAGGGACGCAACAACATCCAGTTCTTCAATGAGAGCATGAACCGTGAAATCCAGCGTCAGATGCGTCTGGAGCAGGAACTGGGCCATGCCATACAAAACGGCGCCCTGGAGCTGTTCTATCAGCCGATGGTGGACCTCAGCACTGGCACCCTGCGGGGTGTGGAAGCGCTGCTTCGCTGGCGACATGAGCAGCACGGCATTCTGGAGCCTGCCGAATTTCTTGATGTGGCCGAGCAGACGGGTCAACTTCTGCGCATAGGAGAATGGGTCTGTCACAACGCCTGTCTTCAGGCCCGCGCGATTCAGGCCATGAGCCAGCAACCCACGCCTGTCAGCATCAACCTCTCTGCCCGACAGTACCATCACCCTATGCTGATGGATCGCCTTGGCGCCATTCTGAGGCAAACAGGCATTGCCCCACACCTGCTATGCCTGGAGGTGGACGAGCAGATACTTGCGGATCAGCCACAGGATGCTATTAACATACTCAGGGAGTTGAAAAGGCTGGGTGTGACTCTGGTGCTGGACCGCTTCGGCCACGGACTCTCGTCAGTGCGTTTCCTGCGGGACATGCCCTTTGATCAGGTCAAGATCGACCGCTCACTGTTAACGGACGTGCCCCGGGATCGGGCTGCCAGCGCCATCGTCAGAACTCTGGTGGAGCTGAGCCATGAAATGGGTCTGACGGTTGTGGCCAATGGGGTTGAAAACAATGAACAGATACAGTTTCTGCGTTCGATCAAATGCCACCTGGTTCAGGGCTACCTTCTCAGCAGCCCGGTTCCGGACAGGCAGCTTGCTGAACTGTTCCACCGTGAACGCTCCGGGGAGCGCTTCCAGACCGGTCTGCAGTTTGATCTGCTGACCCCAACAAAACAGAGATCCTGATGGCGGACACGAAATCAGACAACGAGCGCTTCCGGCTTTTTCTCGCCGCTCCGGTGGATGCCGAGCTGGCCCAGCCACTGGTGGAGAGCCTGCGTGTCTCCCAGGACGACCTGCCACCCATGAAGCCCACCCCCTGGGACAATCTGCATCTCACCCTGGTGTTTCTGGGTGATCACAGCAGCGAAAGCGTTAAACAGGATCTGATACCCCGCATTGACGGCGCTCTGAGTCAGGCGGTACCCGGACGCGTCCACTTCCGGCAGGTTGTGGGCTTCCCCTCAACCCGCGAACCACGATACCTGGCGCTGGAAGGACACGGCTCGCCCAGCGCCCTGGCGCTGCGTGAGCAACTGCTGCAGGCACTGGTCGACGTGCTGCCGGGGAATAGGCAGAGCGAGAACAGCTGGCGCCCTCACGTGACCCTGGCACGCCTGCTTGAACCCGAGACCGGGGCCCTTGAGGGCACCCCTTGGCAGGTGGATCTGCCACTGCGCCGTGTGGTGCTGTATCGTAGCCAGCGGGGCCTCCATGGGTCGATCTATACGCCACTGCATCAGTGGGATCTGACCGAAAACAGCGAGTAGCCACCTGGGGTCAGTGGCTGGCGGTGACCAGCCGATCCAGTTCGCGAACCGCCTCAATCAGCGCCTGCGCCTCAATGCCCTCGACACGGAAGTATTCCTCCGCCATTGGCGCGGTGTCACAGTAGGCCGGCATCGACGCGCCTTTATGAAGCAGCTGTTCCAGCCGCTCCATCATGACGAACTGCAGCCACTGCGGAAACGTCATGGTATCGACACAGAAGGGCTTGTCGTTCTCAAACGCTTCTGCGGGCGGCGGCTCCGACTGCCAGAGACCCACCCGGCGCAGCTCCCGCTCCACCACAACCAGTGCCTCCTGCAACTGCTGGCGTGCCTGCTCGGATGAAGTCATCCGCTCACCTCCGAACCATCAGTCGAGCGGAACCACATCAACGGCCTCACCATTAAGCAGACGGTGCAGATCCATGAACTGTTTGGTGAGGTTGTGCTTCGGTGCCAGGTGCACCAGCGGTTTCCCCGCCTGATGTGACTCGCGCATCTTCACGGAAGAGCCCAGACGAACCGCCAGTATCGGCAGCCCTTCATCCATCAACTCACGCACCAGCTGTTTCGGCAGGCTGGCCTGGGACTGGAACTGGTTGGCAATAATGCCTTCCACCATCAGGTCCGGGTTGTGGTCTTCCTGCAGCTCCTGGATTTCGCCGAGAATGCTGTACAGCGCCTGGCGTGAGAAATCATCACAGTCAAAGGGGATCAGGCACCGCTGGCAGGCGATCAGCGCCGAGCGGGTGTAGAAGTTCAGTGCGGGTGCGGTATCCACGTAAATCTCATCATAGAGATCAGACAGCTTGCCAAGGTATTCCCGCAGTTTATAGATCTTGTGCTTGGCCTCGAGCTTACGCTCCAGGTAATCCAGATCCGGGCTTGAAGGCAGCACATGCAGGTTATTGAAGTCACTGGCATGAACAAACTCTTCCGGCTTCCTGCTATAGATCTTGAAGGAGATGGTCTGCTCCATCAGATCCGCCACCGTGTCCGTAAGCTGCTCAGTGGACTTGCCCAGCAGGTACTGGGTGCTGTTGCCCTGGGGATCGAGGTCCACCACCAGTGTGCGCTTGCCCTGGCTGGCACTGATTGCCGCCAGATTACAGGCGATACTGGATTTGCCCACGCCCCCTTTCTGATTGAAAACCACCCTTCTCATGGCGCTCTCCCTTATGTCTGTTGCCGCCGCAGTCGGGAAGTCTACCAACCCATGACGGACTTGACGAACGGAATGGTCAGCCGACGCTGACTCTGCAGTGATGCCTCGTCCAGGCGCTCCAGGATATCCAGCAGCGAGCCCATATCGCGCGGGGCACGACGCAGAATATAGGTAGCCACATCCGCATTGAGACTCAAGCCGCGACAATCAGCACGGGCTTTCAACAGATGCAGTCGCTCTTCATCTCCTGGTCGTGCCAGCTGGATCACCGGCAATGCCCGCAGACGCGAGCCAAGATCCGCCAGCGCGGGACTCTGTGAGGCGGGCGGCTCCACGGAGCTGAGCAGCAGATGATGCCCCAGGTCCTGAAGCCGGTTATACAGATGCAGCAGTGCTTCTTCCCAGTCACGCTGACGCGGCAGGGATTCCAGATCATCCAGAGCCACCAGCTCGAATTGTTCCAGCCCTTCCAGCGCCTCGGGAGAAAGCTGCGCCGCCTCCTCCAGGCTCAGACAGAGCGCAGCAGCACCGTTCTGCTCCGCCTCCAGACAGGCGGCGTGCAGCAGATGGCTTTTACCCACCCCCTGATCACCACAGATCACAGTCCCGGCGGGCCCGGGTTGACCCACGAATGCCTTTACCCGGGCGGCGGCGGCCGCGTTACGCTCCCCCTGAAAGTTTTCAAAGGTTGCCTCATCGCGCAGCCTGACCCGCAGCGAGAGCTGCTCCGCCGACTCTCCGTCCATCACTGCCGACCCTCCTCAGAAGCCCGGCGCGGCGGAATCAGCATCATCACTTTCAAGGGGTTCAATGATCCTCAGCGCGTCCTCGTCCACCGCCTGAACTTCGTCTTCCTCCTCGTCGGCATCGGTGACCCAGCGGTAATAGAGCGTCGGGTACAGATTCGCGAACCGCGACTCCTCGCTTTCAGGAGCTTCCCCCTCTTCTTCCAGGAGCCAGGCGGAAGCGTCCTCTGCTTCCCGGCCAAGGGACTCATCCGCCGGACCGGCCATCATCTCAAAGCGTTGGTCCAGGGCCACATATTCGCGCAGCAGCGTAAGATCTCCGGAGAGAGACAGTCGCAGGCGCAGCTGATTGCCCTTGACCGCACCTGGCTCAGCCTCCCGAACCGGCTCCATTCCCAGAAGCGCCCGGCGCACCGATGCGTAGCCAGTCATTGAGTCCACCCCACTGACCACCAGCTCCAGCCGTTGTTGCTGCTCAACATCACCGGGGGCCACCGCAAAGACGTCCGAAAAATGGCCTGCCCAGGCATCAACGAGTGACGCCACCAGCGCTTCATGCTCAGACTCGCGGACTTCCCCGCTGATGCCATCATCGCTGCCCGGCGAACGCAGCTCCCAGCGGGCCTGCCAGTCACCACCGCGTTCATTGACGCGGACCACAGCAATCCGATCCGGCCTGTAACGCTCAGAGGCCTCATCAATGGATTCATGGAACTGACCCCAGATTTCCGAGACACTGATGTGATCGCGGTCCTGCTCATCAAAAAACGGCAGCAACAGGGGAACACCACGGCGAGTCGCCTGGTCCAGCAGAGCCGCTTTCCAGGGACCGTCGTCCGGGCGGTCTGCGAGCGTCACCGGCTTGCCGGACTCCTCGAGGAACCCCGGCATGAAGTCATCCCTCTGGATCACTTCCCGACCTGAACGCTCCTGGGTGACAAACCAGACCAGCACAGCGGGTCGATTGGCGCCCCAGACCGCCTGGTCGAGGTCCGCCAGAGCACGACTGACACCGGATGCGCTGAAGGTCACCCTCAGCTTCAATTCATCATCCACATCCACATACTGATAGGCGTCGGCCAACTCCCGGGCATCCTTCAACAGAGACTCAATGTCTTCATCATCAAGAATTGTCCGGGTACCGGTAATGCGCACCAGCACTTCGCTCAGGGCTTTCTCAAAGCCTTCGTCACGGGCGCTGTCATCACGCCCTTCAACGCCGACCTGGGCACGATAGAGATTGTCCACGACAACCGCCCCGGCGTTCATGGCAGCCAGCAGTCCTGACGCCACAAGTAAAAGAGTCAGCACGACGCCCGGGGCGCTGCGGGAAAGGAAACTGAAACTCAGGGATTTGGATGGTATCTGCATGTTGATCGGGCCTCCGAATGCCGCATCAGGATACATCAAGCGCGTGGCGGACGACACCCGCCGCCATTTGGCGGCCCGAGGCGCGCCTGCTAGAATCCGCCCATCTCCCGCGATAAGGCACCTGATCATGACAGATAAGAAAGACGGCCTGAGTTACCGCGATGCCGGTGTCGACATTGATGCCGGTACCGAGCTGGTCAATCGGATCAAGGACACGGTGCAGCGAACACAGCGCCCGGAAGTGCTGGGTGGTCTTGGTGGTTTTGGCGGCGCCTTCGCACTTCCTTCAGGCTATAAGGAACCGGTACTGATCTCAGGTACCGATGGTGTTGGGACCAAGCTCCGGGTGGCCATGGAGCTGAACCGACACGACACCATTGGCATCGATCTGGTAGCCATGTGTGTAAATGACCTTATTGTCACCGGCGCCGAGCCTCTTTTCTTTCTGGACTACTACGCCACGGGCAAGCTCAATGTGGATGTCGCCGCTGATGTGGTCACTGGCATCGCTGAAGGTTGCGAGCAGTCCGGCTGCGCACTGATCGGGGGTGAAACCGCTGAGATGCCTGGCATGTATCAGGGCGACGACTACGACCTGGCCGGTTTCTGCGTCGGCATTGTCGAGCGCAAGCGCCTGATCGACGGCGCGCGCGTGGAGCCGGGCAATGCGCTTATTGCGCTGGGCTCATCCGGCCCCCACTCCAATGGCTACTCCCTGATCCGCCGAATCCTCGAGCATACCGGTGCGGATCTGAAGCAGTCCGTGGGAACCGAAAGTCTGGGTGAGGCCCTGCTTGCACCCACACGAATCTACGTCAAACCGCTGATGGAACTCCTTCACCAGTTTGATATTCGCGCCATGGCGCACATCACCGGTGGCGGGCTGACCGAGAACATTCCCCGGGTACTGCCGGAAAATACCGAGGCGGTCATCGACACCCACAGCTGGCGCTGGCCTGATGTCTTCCAGTGGCTGCAGCGTGCGGGCAATGTAAACACCAGTGAGATGTTCCGCACCTTCAACTGCGGCATTGGCATGGTCATCTGCATTGCGGACACCGACCGGGACCAGGTACTGGAGACCCTTAACGATGCCGGCGAAGATGCCTGGCTGCTCGGACACGTGCAGGAAGGTGAAGGTGAACCCCGGGTGCGCTTCGTACCGGACCGCGACGGAAGCCTGTCCTGATGGGGAAGACCGGCCCCTGTCGCATCGTTGCGCTGATTTCCGGAGGCGGCACCAACCTGCAGGCCATTATCGACGCCGCTGCCAGCGGGGATATTCCCGGACAGATGGCGGCGGTACTGAGCAACAAGGCAGATGTGCGGGGTCTGGCACGGGCCAAAGCCGCCGGCATTCCCACCGAAGTGGTTGAGCATCGCGACTTCCCCGACCGCGCCAGCTTTGATGATGCCATGCAGCAGGCAATTGATCGCTACCAGCCCGACCTGGTGGTACTGGCCGGTTTCATGCGCATTCTGACACCGGAGTTCGTGCATCACTATCAGGGCCGCATGCTCAACATCCATCCGTCGCTGCTCCCGGCCTACCCTGGCCTTCATACCCACCAGCGGGCCATAGAGGCAGGCGACGCCGAACACGGCGCAACCGTGCATTTCGTGACGGCGGAACTGGACGGCGGTCCGTCCATCCTCCAGGGCCGGGTGCCCATTGAGGGCGATGACACTCCGGAGTCACTGGCGGCCCGGGTGCTGACCCAGGAGCATCGCATCTACCCTCTGACCGTGAGCTGGTTCTGTCAGGGCCGCCTCGAACTGGCAGCAGATGGCGCACGCCTTGATGGCAACACCCTGGCTGCCCCCCTGGACATTGACCACCTGCCTGTCTGACCGGCTCTATTACGCATTTTTCATGCACCTGTCTTGAGACAGCCATCGCATTTGCCTACTGTGGAGCTACGGATCGCTCAAGCACAGAAAAAGGATAAACCATGATGCCAAACCGCCTGCGCACGCTCTCGCTGAGCCTGCTGATTGCCCTTCTGGCTCTGCCGCTTCATGCAGACGAAAGCGAAGAGGTTCCCGCACCGCCGGAGGAGGTTACCGAGGCGGACGTCTCCGATATAGAACTGAAGCCCATGGAGGCCACCTATCGCGCCAGGCTCAAACGTGGCGTATCCGTCCGGGGGGAAGCCGTGCGATCCCTGGAGGAGGCAGACAATGGCCAGTGGCTTTACCGGTTTGATGTGGATTCATTCATTGCCGACATCCGCGAATCCACCCGGCTGAACTTTGATGGACGGCGGGTCCAGCCGCTGGAGTACCGTTATTCTCTGGAAGGCTTCATGATCCGCAATCGGGCGGACAGCTACGACTTTGACTGGGAGAAGCTCGAACTGCATGATCTGGAAGACGACCGGGTCGTGGACTTCAGCGACGTACCAGAACTCCAGGATCAACTGGGGGCTCAGCTTCAGCTCTGGGTCGATCTGAAGGCCGGGAAAGAAAGAATGGAGTATGTCATCCCGGATAATGGCGATTTCCGCGACTACGAGTTCCAGATCCTGCGCGAAGAGACACTGAAGACGGATAACTTTGGCGAGGTAGACACGGTACTGGTAGAGCGAGTCCGTGAAGAGGATTCACCGCGCACAACGCACATGTGGTTTGTTCCCGAATGGGATTACCTGCTGGTGCGGCTGGAACAGACCCATGAGGATGGCGAGGATTTCGAGATCTATCTGCAGGAAGCAGATCTGCACGACCAGAAGATCCGTCCCTGAGCTGTCTGAGCCGATGTCACACTGGGCGAGCGGGGCTGATCTGACCAGCGATCAGCCCTCCTTCCACGCCGCTTTCACTTCTTCCGCAATCGCTTTCAGGCCACGGGCCACATCCGCCTCATCCTGTGAATAGGTGACGCGCAGGCACTGGTGACGGTGGGGCCAGTCTTCATCCGGGAGTCCGGGGAAGAAGTAGTGGCCGGAGACGACCAGCACGCCGCGTGCCTTGAGGCGCTGGTAAAGTGCCAGACTGGTGATGGGCAGGTCCGGAAACCAGAGCCAGAGGAACATGGCGCCTTCCGGGGTGTGAATGCGCCAGGGGCAATCATCGCCCATGGCCTCACGGAAGGCCGCCACGGCTTTTTCCATCTTCTGGCGGTAGACGGGCTGGACCAGCTCGCGGCTCATGCTGATGATCTCACCACTGCGCACCAGAGGCTCGGCCAGCATGGCGCCGAAGCTGCCGGTGGCCAGGTTCATGATGGCGTTGACACCGGACAGGGCCCGGATAATCTCACGGTTGGCGATAACAATGCCGGTGCGCGCCGCTGGGATGCCCAGCTTGGACAGGCTCAGACAGAGGATATGCTGGGGTGTCCAGCGCGGGGAGGCCTGGGTGTACATCAGATCCGGGAAGGGCGTGCCGTAGGCGCCATCCACAATCAGCGGAATATCGTGCTCGATGGCCAACTGCTCCAGCCGCAGCATTTCCTCGTCGGTGAGGACATTGCCTGTGGGATTGGTGGGCCGGGAGACGCAGATGGCGGCGGTGTCTTCAGTGATCTCCAGCTGTGAGAAGTCCACACGGTACTTGAAGAGGTTGTCCCCCAGCTCATCAATTTCCGGCCGCACGGCCTTGAACAGATCCGGCGTGAGGCCGGCATCGCCGTAGCCGATATACTCTGGCGCCAGCGGCAGCAGGATATGGCGGTTGCTGCCGTCGGGATGGTGGCCGGCAAGCATGTTGAACAGCATGAAGAAGGCGGACTGACTGCCGTTGGTCAGGGCCACGTTCTCCGGGGTCAAGCCCCAGTCGTATTCGCGGTTGAGCAGTTCCACCAGACTGGCGATGAACTGCTTCTCGCCCTGGGGCGGGTCATAGACGCCGGTCAGACGCCGGAACTGCTCCGGGTCATTGACCAGTTCCTGGGCGATTTCCTGGAGCCGGTCCGTAACGGCCGGGAGATGGCCGGGGTTGCCACCGCCCATCATGACCACATCGCCGCCACCGGCCATGGCCTCGCCAAGGTCGTCCATGAGCGAGTTGATGCCGGCGTCGGTACCCAGTTTCTGGCCGAAGGATGACAGCTTCATTCCGGTTCCTCTCCCGTCGTCGCCCCGTGAGCCCAGCGCTCCGGCACTTCCAGGCCCAGATTGCTGATGCCGTCATTACGGGCCATGGTGCGCAGCTCCTCAACCAGCACCTCGTCCGGAGCCTTGCGCGGGCGCAGCCGCTCCACCAGCGTCTGCTGGAAGCCCTGCTCGGCGTCCGTCAGTTCGTGCTTCTCCAGCAGCCGCACCAGTTCATTCTCATCCAGTCCCTCACCGTCCGTCACCTCAATGAAGGTGACTACGGTGTTCATGGCCATAGCGGCGCCATCCGCTGCACGCTTTTTATCCGGATTCACATGACACAGCAGCGCCTGCTCCAGGATCTGCCAGGCATCCAGCGCCGGGTGCACACCATAGAAATCATGGGCTTCAGGATCGGGACAGGCCGTTTCCAGGCGGGTCAGCAGCTTGAACACATCCACGTTGTGGTTTTTCTGCTCAAGCATGGCCCAGCCCTGGTTCAGACCATTACGGAAGCGATCGCCATCCTCGGGCCGGGTGATCTCGGCAAAAAGGGCGAAATTGGGGAAGGCGCGCTCGGCCAACGCCAGCAGAAAAGCAAACTGACGCCACCCGCTGAGCTGCTCCAGTTGCTTCTGCCACTGTTTCGGGGTCACGGGCGCCTCCGGGTCAGGTCTTGGGCAGGGTCACACCGCGCTGGCCCATGTATTTGCCCTTACGGTCCTTATAGCTCATCTCACATTCTTCATCGGACTCAAAGAACAGCATCTGGGCCACACCCTCGTTGGCATAGATCCGTGCCGGCAGGTTGGTGGTGTTGGAGAACTCCAGGGTCACCTGCCCTTCCCATTCCGGCTCCAGGGGCGTCACGTTCACAATAATGCCGCAGCGAGCATAGGTGGACTTACCCAGGCAGATGGTCAGCACATTGCGCGGAATGCGGAAGTACTCGACCGTCTGTGCCAGGGCGAAGGAATTGGGCGGAATGATGCAGGACTCCCCGGAGACATCCACGAAACTGTTATCATCAAAGTTTTTCGGGTCCACCGTGGCGGAATGGACGTTGGTGAAGATCTTGAACTCGGAGCTGCAGCGCACGTCGTAGCCGTAGCTGGAGGTGCCATAGGAGATGACGCGGCCCTTGGCTTCCGTCTCGCGCACCTGGCCGGGTTCAAAGGGTTCAATCATGTCTTGCTGTTCCACCATCCGGCGGATCCAACGGTCGGATTTAATGCTCATAGCGGTTTCCAGACAGCCCCTGATCAAATAGCCCGCAATGATACCGCAGGGCAGTAAATAACCAAACCCGTGATACGGATTCCATCATGCTTCGCATCTCCAACACCGTCGAGCTTGGCGACTGGGAAATCGAAATCAGCCAGATCCGCGCTCAGGGCGCGGGCGGCCAGAACGTCAACAAGGTCGCCTCGGCGGTTCACCTGCGCTTTGATATCAACAACTCCAGCCTGCCGCCGGAGTACAAGGAGCGGCTGCTGGCGCTGTCCGACCAGCGCATCAGCAAGGACGGCGTCATTGTCATCAAAGCTCAGCAGCACCGGACCCTGGAGCTCAACCGCGAGGACGCGCTGGAGCGGCTCAAGGCGCTGATCCAACAGGCCATGAAACCGGTCAAGACCCGCAAACCCACCCGGCCCACGCGCGCCTCTAAACGCAGACGCCTTGATGAGAAAGCGCGCCGCAGCGGGAAGAAGGCCCTGCGCGGTAGAGTCAGCCCCTAGTCAGGCTCTAGTCGTCAGACATTGATATGGAGGGAATCGGCGCACTGGTATCGCGTTCGCGCCGGGCAAGCCCTGCCCCCACCCGACGGGCGATGTCGCAGTAGAGCCGCGCCACCTCCGAGTCCGGCTCAGCAACCACCGTCGGATTGCCTGAATCCGTCTGCTCGCGGATGGTCATGTGCAGCGGCAGCTGACCAAGCAGTTCCGTGTCGTACTCATCGGCGATACGCTGCCCGCCCTCACTGCCAAAGAGCGCCTCGTGATGGCCACAGTTGCTGCAGATGTGGATGCTCATGTTCTCCACGACGCCAAGCACGGGTATGTCCACCTTGCGGAACATCTCAATGCCCTTCTGCCCGTCCAGCAGCGCCATGTCCTGGGGGGTGGTGACAATCACCGCGCCGGTGACCGGCACTTTCTGGGCCAGAGTGAGCTGGATATCACCGGTTCCCGGGGGCATGTCCACGATCAGATAATCCAGGTCATTCCACAGACTCTGGGTCAGCAGCTGCTGGACCGCACCACTGACCATGGGTCCGCGCCAGACCATGGGCGTCTTGTCCGTCACCATGAAGGCCATGGACATGGCCTGGATGCCGTGGGCCTCCAGGGGCACGAAGTATTTATCCTCCCGGGTCGCCGGCCGCGTGCCTTCGGCGATACCCAGCATCAGCCCCACATTGGGGCCATAGATGTCCGCATCCAGAATGCCCACCTTAGCCCCTTCGGCCTTCAGCGCCAGGGCCAGGTTCACCGCCGTGGTGGATTTGCCCACCCCGCCCTTGCCGGAGGCCACGGCAATGATGTTGCGCACCCCGGCCAGGGACTGCAGCTCACCCTGGGGCTTGTGGGCGTGGATGTTCTGGGTGGTGGTGATGCTGACGCGCTCAACGCCGTCCACGCCCTCCACGGCATTGGTCAGTATGCTCTTCGCCGCCCCGGCGATGCCCTGCCAGGGATAGCCCAGACAGATCTCGAACGATACGGTCCCGTCCTCGATGGTGAGATTGCGAATCGCATCCAGGCTCAACAGGTCTTTCTGCAGATAGGGATCGACATAGGAGCGGATGGCGGCTTCAACCGCACTGCGCTCAATACTGGACATCAAAGACTCCTCACAGATGGAAACCAGGCAAGTTTAACAACTATAACGTCGGGAGCGGGATGAAAAAATGGGGCATGGCGCGTATCATCGGCGCCCTGACAGGCCCATTCACGGAGAGACAATCAGGCTCATGAGTGACAGCACAAAAAACCGTCGCGACATTCTGGTAACCAGCGCCCTG
>LKMJ01001778.1_pt1 | contig 19362 bp, 15 predicted proteins | sample 643391 | NCBI WGS metagenome assembly LKMJ01 (sample SAMN04112250, study PRJNA286221) | soda lake metagenome | biome: soda lake; feature: Kulunda Steppe; material: water; isolation source: sample PL-Br10 brine of Picturesque Lake | place: Russia: Kulunda steppe | collected 2010-07 | reverse complement strand
GGCGCCGACAAGGCGGCGCTCGCGGGCGGGCGCGCCCCGCATCTCGGGATCGTGACCGCCTATAACGACATGCTCTCGGCGCATCAGCCCTTCGAGCGGTTTCCCGAGCTGATCCGCGAGGCCGCGCGCGATGCGGGCAGCACAGCGCAGGTCGCCGGCGGCGTGCCCGCCATGTGCGACGGTGTCACCCAGGGCCAGCCGGGCATGGAGCTGTCGCTGTTCTCGCGCGACGTCATCGCCCTCGCCGCGAGCGTCGCGATGAGCCACAACTGCTTTGACGGCGCGCTCTATCTCGGGGTGTGCGACAAGATCGTGCCCGGGCTGGTGATGGCCGCGGCCGCCTACGGGCATGTGCCGGCGGTGTTCCTGCCGGCCGGGCCGATGCCCTCGGGGCTGGCCAATGACGAGAAGTCGAAGATACGCAACAAGTTCGCGACCGGCGAGGTCGATCGCGACACGCTGATGCGCGCCGAGATGGCGAGCTATCACGGCCCCGGCACCTGCACCTTCTACGGCACCGCCAATTCCAACCAGATGCTGATGGAGTTCATGGGGCTGCACCTGCCCGGGTCGAGCTTCGTCAACCCCAACACCCCGCTGCGCGACGCGCTCACCGAGGCGGGCACGCGCCGCGCGCTCGAGATCACGGCGCTGGGCAACGACTATCGCCCCGCCGGGCGCGTTCTCGACGAAAAGGCTTTCGTGAACGGCATCGTCGGGCTGATGGCCACCGGCGGGTCCACCAACCTCGTGCTGCACCTGCCGGCGATGGCGCGCGCGGCGGGGGTGCAGCTCGACATCCAGGACTTCGCCGACATCGCGGAGGTGGTGCCGCTGATGGCGCGGGTCTATCCCAACGGACTTGCCGACGTGAACCATTTCCACGCCGCAGGCGGGCTCGGCTACATGATCGGCGAGCTGCTCGAGGCGGGGCTGCTGCATCCCGACACCATGACCGTGGCGGGCGACGGGCTCGCGCACTATACCCGCGAGCCCCGGCTGATCGACGGCGCGCTGACCTGGCGGGAGGGCGCGCGCGAAAGCGCCAATCCGCGCATCATCGCCCCGCTGCGCGATCCCTTCCAGCCCACGGGCGGGCTGCGCGAGCTGCGCGGCAATCTCGGGCGCGGCGTGATCAAGACTTCGGCCGTGGCCGAGGACAACCTCACCGTCGAGGCCCCGGCGCGCATCTTCGAGGATCAGCAGGCCGTCAAGGCCGCCTACCGGGCCGGGGAATTCACCGAGGACGTCGTCGTGGTGGTGCGCTTTCAGGGACCGCGCGCCAACGGCATGCCCGAGCTGCACGCGCTGACCCCGACGCTGTCGGTGCTCATCGATCGCGGGCTCAAGGTCGCGCTGGTGACGGATGGGCGCATGTCCGGCGCCAGCGGCAAGGTGCCCGCGGCGCTGCATATCAGCCCCGAAGCCGCCGCCGACGGCCCGCTCGCGCGGCTGCGCGACGGCGACATGGTGCGGCTCGATGCGCGCGCCGGAGTGCTCGAGACGACCGCGCCCGATTTCGACGCCCGCCCCCCCGCGCAGGTCGATCTGTCGGCCAACCAGGTCGGGATCGGGCGCGAGCTGTTCGCCAGTTTCCGCGAGCATGTCGGCCCCGCAACGACCGGCGCGAGCGCCATCGCGCCGGTGGCGGAGGGCGCGGCATGAGCCCGATCGCCGATCTGTGCGCGCGCGCGCCGGTGATCCCGGTGCTCACCATCGAGGACGTCGCCGAGGCGCGCCCGCTGGCCGAGGCGCTGGTGGCGGGGGGGCTGCCGGTGCTGGAGGTGACGCTGCGCACCGAGGCCGCGCTCGACGCGATCGCCGCGATGGCCGAGGTCCCCGGCGCCATCGTCGGCGCCGGCACGTTGCTGCGCGCCGAGGACCCCGCGGCGGCACAGGCGGCGGGGGCGCGCTTTGGCGTCTCGCCCGGTACCACCGAGGCCCTGCTGACGGCCTGCACCCGCATCGCGCTGCCGCTCCTGCCCGGCGCCGCGACGGCGAGCGAGGTGATGCGGCTGATGGAGCATGGCTTTGAGACGGCGAAGTTCTTCCCCGCCGAAAGCTCCGGCGGCGTGGCCGCCCTGCGCGCGCTGGCGGCGCCGCTCAAGGGGATGCGTTTCTGTCCCACGGGCGGGATAACGGCGGCGACGGCGCCGGACTACCTCGCGCTCGATTGCGTGCCCTGTGTTGGCGCGAGCTGGGTTGCGCCGCCGGCGATGGTTGCGGCGCGCGACTGGGCGGGGATCGAGGCGCGCGCGCGGGCGGCCGCGGCACTCTGAGACGTCAGGAGCCGACCCGCCCGGAGCGCCCGCCGCGCCGGCGCGGGGGCTCTGCATCGCCTAGCCCCTCCTGCAGCACCTGCGTCATCGGGTGCCCCGCCACGTCCCCATAGGTCGCGAGGAGCACACGCAGCGCGGCGCGCTGGTCGATGCCCTCGGGCAGGCTGAGCGCCCAATCCAGGAAGATCGAACGGCATTCCGCCGCGGTGATCCCCGCGATGGCATAGCTTTCGCGGATCAGCCCCTTGGGATCGACATCCTCGGACCGCATCACTTGCCCCATCGCCCTCAGCCCTCCTCATGGTCGTCCAGCAGCGCGTCGATCACGGTGGCGGCCGCGGCCGTGCGCTGCGCGAGTGTCGCGCGCAGTTCCCCGATATCCTCGGCGCCGGTCTCGCGCAGCAGGAACGCGCGCGCGCCCTCGCCGAGCGCCTCGGGATCGAACGCGTCGTCGGTGATCAGCCGCGCCGCGCAATGCACGCGCCAGCACAACCGGTAAGCCGACAGCAGCGTCTCGGCCGCCTGCCGCCCGAGCCAGCCGTCGCGCCGTCCGGCCTGGATCTGCGCCTCGATGCGGCGAGCCGGCGAGCCTGCCCGGAGCGCCACGGTCTGTGCGGCGAGCTCGATATCGAGGATGCGCCCGGGGCCGAGCTTGGCCTCCCATGGCCCCTGCCCCGGCTTGGCGTTGCGAAGTCGCGCGCGCATCTGGGCGACATCCGCGCGCACCGTAATTCCCTTGCCCTTCTCGGGCAGAAGCGCGCGGCGAAACGCCTCGACATCGTCGCCGATCCCGCGGCCACCGGCCACCCGCCGCGCGCGCGTCAGCGCGAGGTGCTCCCAGGTCCAGGCCTCGCCCGACTGGTAGCTGCGAAACGCCGCGAGCGCGGTGGCCACCGGCCCCTGCCGCCCCGATGGGCGCAGCCGCATATCGACCTCGTAGAGCTGCCCCTCGGCCATGCGCGCCGACAGCGCAGTCACGAAAGCCTTGCTCAGCCGCGCGTAATAGGTCGGCGTGGTCAGCGGCCGGGGTCCGTCCGATCCCTCGGCGCCGTCGGCGTCATAGATCACGATGATGTCGAGATCGGAGGCCGCGTTGAGCCGCCCCGCCCCGAGGCTGCCCATCCCGAAGACGACCGCCCCGCGCCCCGGCGGCTCGCCGTGCTTGCGCGCGAACTCCGCCACGACATGCGGCCACAACGCCGAGAGCACCGCCTCGGCAAGCTCGGCATACTGCTGCGCGGCCTCGAAGGCGTCGATGAGCCCGCGCAGGTGATGCACGCCGATGCGGAAATGCCATTCCTTGACCCAACCGCGCGCGACATCGAGGCGCCGCTCGTAGTCGTCGGCCGCATCGAGCCGCGCGGCCACGTCGTCAAGAAGCGCGTCGGGGCCCGGCCAGTCGGCGAAGAAATCGCCGCCGATCACGGCGTCGAACACCCTTGCATTGCCGGCCAGATACTGCGCCAGCCGCGGCGAGGTGGCGCAGATATCGACGATCAGGTCGATGAGATGCGGATTGGCCTCGAACAGCGTGAAAAGCTGCACCCCGGCGGGCAGCCGCGCGAGAAAGGCGTCGAGCTGCGCGAGCGCCTCCATCGGGTTGGCGGCGCGAAACAGCCGGGTGAGAAGCTCCGGGCGCAGCCGCGCGAAGATCCGCCCCGCGCGCTCGGAGCGCAGCGCCGGATAGCTCTGCCAGCGCTCCACGATCGCGCGGGCATCCTCGGGCAACTCCGGTTCGGCCTCGGCAGTGTCGGGGGAGAAGAAGCCCTCGGTCAGCTCGGCGACCCGCTCAAGCCGCCCGCGCAGCTGCGCGCACAGCGCCGCGGTGTCGCCCTCGCCCATGAAGCGGGCGAGCCGGTCGAAGCCCTCGGCACTCCCTGGAAGCTCCTGGGTCTGCGCATCGTTGATCATCTGCAGCCGGTGCTCGACTTCGCGATGGGCGCGGTAATTTTCGGCAAGCTCGTCGGTGACCTCGCGCGGCACCCAGCGCTTGCGCGCAAGCTGATCGAGCGCCTCGACCGTGGCGCGCGCGCGCAGATCCGGGTCGCGCCCGCCGGCGATGAGCTGGCGCGTCTGAGTGAAGAACTCGATCTCGCGGATGCCGCCGCGGCCGAGCTTCATGTCGTGCCCCTCGAGCACGAGCTTGCCGCCGAGCTGCCGGTGCGCGCGGATGCGCAGGCGCATGTCATGGGCGTCCTCGATGGCAGCGAAATCGAGATGCCGGCGCCACACGAAGGGGCGGAGTGTCTCCAGGTAGCGCTCCCCGGCGGCGATGTCGCCCGCGCAGGGGCGCGCCTTGATATGCGCGGCGCGCTCCCAAGTGCGGCCCATGCTCTCATAGTATTGCTCGGCTGCCTCCATCGACATGCAGACCGGCGTGACCGAGGCATCCGGGCGCAGCCGCAGATCGGTGCGAAAGACGTAGCCATCGGAAGTGCGATCCGACAGCAGCGCCGCCATGCGCCGGGTGACACGGATGAAGGCCGCGCGCGCCTCGAGATAGTCATCGGCGTCGAAACGGCTCTCGTCGAAGACACAGATGAGGTCGATGTCGGAGGAATAGTTCAGCTCCTCCGCCCCCATCTTGCCCATAGCGAGCGCGACGAGCCCGGCACCGGTGGCGGCGTCCCCGGGTGCGGCGCCGGGCAGCTTGCCGCGCCGGATCTCCGCGCCGACCAGCGCGGTGAGCGCGCAATGCACCGCCCGGTCGGCAAGCCGGGTGAGTGCGCCGGTGACATCCTCGAGCGTGAAGGCACCGCCGAGATCGGCCAGCGCCACCATGAGCGCCACGCGCCGCTTGGCGCGGCGCAGCACCGGCCCGAGATCATCGGGCGCGACGTCGTCGAGCCCGGCGAGTTCGGCTGCGACCGCGTCCTCGGGCGAAGCCGAGAGCGCCGGGTCGAGCCAGTTGGCCTCCTGCGCCATCAGCGCGGCGAGATGCGGGCTGCACCCGGCCGCGCCGGCGATCAGCTCGCGCAGTTCCGGGGGCTGGTCGGGAAAGCGGCCCGCCGCCTCGCGCCCGCGGTCGGCGTCAAAGGGCAGCGGCGCGCGGCGCAGGCGGGATGCGAGGGTCATGGCCGCAGCATGACGCCGCGGCGCGGCGCGGTCAACGCCGCCGCACCGGGTTGCCCTCGCGCGGCGGCGCGGTCATGTTGCGCGTAGCGCAGGCGGGAGACGGGCATGAGCAAGAGCCTCAAACGAGTGAATGACGCGCTCGCCGCAGCCGGGATCGAGGCACGGGTGCTGGAGATGGAAGGCTCCACCCGCACCGCCGAGGAGGCCGCGGCGCAGGCGGGATGCGCGCGCGACCAGATCGTCAAGTCGATCCTGTTTCGCGGCGCGGACTCCGGGCGGCTGCGGCTGTTCCTGACGGCGGGCGGCAAATCGGTCTGTCCCGACCGCGCCGCGGCGCTCGCCGGCGAAGCACTCGGCAAGGCCGATGCGCAGCAGGTCCGCGCGGTGACGGGCTTCGCCATCGGCGGCGTCGCGCCGCTGGGCCATCTGAGCCCTGTCGAAAGCTGGATCGACCCGCGGCTTCTGGAGTTCGACCTGGTCTGGGCTGCGGCGGGAACGCCGCGCCATATCTTCGCCGTCGCGCCGCAGGCGCTGCGCCATGTCGCAGGGGCCGCGCCCGCGGCCTTCACTCTCTGAGGTCGTGATGCTGCACAGCGCCGAGAACCTGCCCGATCCCGAGCTGCAGCCCGAATACTACGCCGATGTTCTCGGCAAGCGGCTGTTTGCGTGGGTGGTGGACAGCATCCTGCTGCTGCTCCTGACGGCGATGGTGATCCTGTTCACGCTGTTCACCGCGCTCATCGCGCTGCCGGTCGTGTTCATTGCGGTCAACCTCGCCTACCGGACGGTGACGCTGGCGCGCTACGGGGCGACGCCGGGGATGCTGCTGACGGGGATCGAGCTGCGCGATGCGCGGGGGCGCCGGCCCGACCCGGTCACGGCGCTCCTGCACACCGCGGGTTTCGTCGTCGCGAGCGGCTTCATCATTCCGCAGATCGCGTCGATCGCGCTGATGCTGGTGACGGCGCGGCGGCAGGGGCTGGTGGATCTCCTGCTCGGCTCGACGGTTATAAACAGGCCGGGCGCGACATGACCCTGTCGAAAGCGGGACTTGGCGCGCCGCGAGGCAGTTGCTAGGTTCCGGTTGAACAGACCCGAGGTCGAGATGCGCCACACGCTCCCGCTGGCTCCTCAATTCTATGTCACGGCGCCGCAGCCCTGCCCCTATCTGCAGGGCCGGATGGAGCGCAAGCTGTTCACCGGGCTGCACGGCGACTCGGCGTCGACGCTCAATGACGCGCTCTCCAAGCAGGGATTTCGCCGCTCGCAGAACGTGCTCTATCGCCCCGCCTGCGCCGATTGCGCCGCCTGCATGTCGGCGCGCATCCGGGTGGCGGATTTCCGCCCCAGCCGCAGCCAGCGCAAGGCGCGCAACCGCAATGCCGGGCTGCGCCGCCAGCCGGCCCGCGCCTGGGCCACGGACGAGCAATATGACCTCTTTCGCCGCTATCTCGACAGCCGGCATGCCGATGGCGGCATGGCGGACATGGACGTGTTCGAATTCGCCGCGATGATCGAGGAGACGCCGGTGAGCTCGCGCGTCGTCGAATACCGCCAGCGCGACGACGACACGGACCGGCTGACGGCGGTGTGCCTGACCGATCTGCTCGATGACGGGCTCTCGCTGGTCTATTCCTTCTTCGAACCCAAGGCCGCGCGCGCCAGCATCGGCACCCACATGATCCTCGATCATATCGAGATTGCCCATGCGGCCGGGTTGCCCTATGTCTATCTCGGCTATTGGGTGCCGGGCAGTCCCAAGATGGCCTACAAGGCGCGGTTTTCGGCGCTCGAGATCCACCATCGCGGTGAATGGCGCGAGCTTGGCGACCCGGCTGCGTATTCGAGCACCACGCACCCGCTGGCCGTCGAGCCGATCGCCGAGCAGGTCTCGCGGCTGCGCCTGCCCGACACCCTGCCGACGACTGTGGGCAGCCGCTGAGCGGTCCGGCCGCCCGGAACCCGTCGGGAATGCCTGGAAGCCGGCTCCAGGCAACATCGCCTAGAGCGCGTCGCGTTCATTCGCATTCACGCGCCGCCCTCTAACCTCTTGAAATCGCATGTCCGAGGAGCGCAAAACCGGTCCCCACTTTTGCGCGCCATGCTCTAGAAGTAGAGCGACACGTCGCGGTGATCGGCCATGCAGGCGGCGACCTCGAGCGCCTGATCGCGCGTCAACCGCGACTGCTCGCGCAGGCCGAGCGTCGCGCGGCTCTCCGACTCGAGCGCTTCGAGCGGTTCCAGAACCGCCTCCTGCGCCGCGGCGCGCCAGGCGATTTCCTCCTCGAGCGTGGCGACCGCGTCGGGAACATGCCCGGCCGCTGCATCGGCGTCGGGGGTCTCGCGGTCGAGGGCGCGGCGGATATCCTGCATATACGACTCCAGCACCTGCGTGCCGGCGATTTCGCGCAGGTCGCGCTCGACGATCTGCACCCGCTCGACGGCCTCCTCCGGCGCGAGCGATTCCTCGGCGAGGGCGTCGATCCAGTCCGGAATCGCCGCGACGCGCGACTCGATCTCGGCCAGATCGGCGCCTGCGCGGATTTCGGCGATCAGATCGCGCAGGGCGACGTAGCCCTGATCGGCGGCGCGCTGATAGGCGGTGCGGGCCTGCTGCTCGGCGTCGACAAGCTCGCGGAAGGCATCGCGCGCCTCTTCCCAGCCGTCGGGGCGCTCCGCCTCCAGCGCCGCGCGCTCATCCTCGAGGTCACTGATGCGCGCTTCGAGCCGCGCGCGCCCCGCCACGGCGGCGTCATCGTCACCGCGAAAATCGCGCATCTGGTCGCGCGCGGCGTCGATGCGGGTATCGATCGCGGTGGCCTCGCGGCGGATCCGCGAAACCTCGCGATGCAGTGGCCGGTATTCCGGCGCGGCGGCGTTTACGGCGTCCTTGGCCGCGATCAGGTCGCGCATGTGACCGAAGCTGTCGTCATAGCCCTCGAGCGCCTGCGCGACATCGCGCGCCGCGTCCTCCGGCAGCACCTCGTAATCCGCGGCGTCGAGATCGGCCATGGGGCCGCGAAGGGAGTCCTCGCGCCGTGGCACCTCGCGCATCAGATACTCCTCGACGCAGGGCTGCAGGCGCGGGTTGCGCGGCGGCGGGGCCTGCTCGGACAGAAGCGACATCCGCGTCGGCAGGTAATTGACCATGCCGGGGTTGAACCCCACGATCACCAGCGCAAGGAGCTGCAGCGCGATGAAGGGGATCACGCCCTTGTACATCGACAGCGTCTTGACCGTCGAGCTTGCCACCCCGCGCAGGTAGAACAGCGCGAATCCGAAGGGCGGCGTCAGGAACGAGGTCTGGATGTTGAGCCCGATCATCACCCCGAGCCAGACGGCGGTGACATTGGCCTCCGGGTTCATCAGCAGGATCGGCGCGACGATCGGCACCACCACGATCGCGATCTCGATGAAGTCGAGAAAGAAGCCGAGCAGGAAGATCACCACCATCACGACGAAGAACTGCGCCCAGAAGCCCCCCGGCAGCGTCGAGAGATACTCCTTCACGTAGATTTCGCCGCCGAAGGCCCGGAACGCCGAGATCAGCATCGCCGCGCCCAGCAGGATGATGAAGACGAGCGACGCCGTCTTGGCCGTCTCGGTCATCACGAGGCGCAGCGTGTTCTCGATGCGGAAGGTCCGCCAGGTGCTCCAGCCGAGCCCGAAGAGCAGCACCGCGACCGCGAGCCCCGCGAGCAGCACGCCGAGCACGTCCGCATCGGTCTCCATGCGGCGGACATTGAGATCGAAGACCTGCTGCAACCCGTAGATCGCGACGATCGCCGCAATCGCGATCAGCGCCGGCAGGTAGCGCGCGCGCCCGTCATGCAGCTTGTAGCCCGCCATCACCGTGGCCCCCGCCGCGCCGACCGCGCCGGCCTGCGTCACCGTGGCCACCCCGGTGATGATCGAGCCGAGCACCAGCACGATCAGCAAGAGCGGCGGCACCGTGTTGAAGAACACGCTGAGCCAGAAATCGCGGTCCATGCGCCCCTCGATGGGCACGGCAGGGGCGCTCTTGGGGCGCAGGAGCGCGAAGACCAGGATATAGGCGACATAGAGTCCGACCAGCACGAGCCCCGGCACCAGCGCGCCCATGAACATGTCGCCCGCACTCGTCGAGGTCACGCCGAACTGCGAGGGCATCGCGAATTCGCCGGTCGCTTCCTGAAACTCCTGGGTGCGCAGTTGCGCGGCCTGATCGACGGCCGAGGAGAGCTGATCGGCGAGGATGATGAGCACGATCGAGGGCGGGATGATCTGCCCGAGCGTGCCCGAGGACAGGATCGTGCCGGTGGCAAGCGGCTGCGAATAGTTGTTGCGCATCATCGCGGGCAGCGAAATCAGCCCCATCGCGACCACGGTGGCCCCCACCACCCCCGTCGTCGCCGCCAGCAGCGCGCCCACCACCACCACCGAGATTCCCAGCCCCCCGGGCAGCGCACCGAAGAGCTTGGCCATCGTCACGAGCAGATCCTCGGCGATGCGCGAGCGCTGCAGCATGATCCCCATGAACACGAAAAGCGGAATCGCGATCAGCGTGTCGCGGTCGGCCTCCCAGTATATGCCGCGAAAATTCGTCACCCCGGCGCTGATCCATTCGATCGCGCTGCCGCTCAGGAAGAAGCTGTTGGCGTTGCCCGTGAAGATCCAGCCCGTCGCCGCGGCGAGGCCGATTGTGAGGATCCCTGCCCCCGGCAGCGCGAAGGCCACGGGAAACCCCACCCCGAGCGCGGCCACTAGGGTCAGCACGAGAATGCCGAGGAACACGAGCTCCATGGATCAGTACCCCATCTCGGCCTGGCTCCGGCGGCGTTCGAAATCGCGCAGCGCCTCGGGCTCGCCGCGCCATTCCGCGGCCGCGCGCAGCACCATGGCGGCGAACTGAAACAGCATCGTCACCGCGAAGATCGCGAGATAGACGGCGAGCAGGTATTTCGTGAACATGCCGTAGCTCTGCTGACTCTGCTCGAATCGCAGGAAGGGGCCGACGATCTGGCTCGCGCTCGTGGCGGTGCCGTAGATCAGGATGATCCAGCACATCGGCATCCCCAGAACCACCGCGCCGATCCCGTTGACGAGCGCGCGGCTGCGCAGGCGCATCGCCGAATAGAAGATATCGACCCGCACATGCCCCTCCTCGACCAGCGTGTAGGCCGAGGCGAACAGGAACAGCGCCGAATACCACATGCGCACGAGATCGGTCATCAAGGCCTGCTCGTAGGAAAAGACGAAGCGCCCGATGACCAGTGCGAGCTGCGCGACCACCACCAGGAGCGCGAGCCAGATGAAGCCCAGCGTGCGCGTGAACAGCGCCACGACGAAACCCGCCGCCACGAGCGGCATGTGCAGATAGGCGCCGCGAAAGCTCGTGCGCCCGAGATCGGACGCGATCTGCGACCCGACGATCCCGGACAGTGCCTGCTCGATGCGCAGGAAGGACACCAGCGCATCGCCGATACCGACGAAAAGCACCGCGAAGAACGCCCCGCGCGCGATGTAGCGCACCAGCGCCGAGATCAGCTCGCTCTCCGCGTGCAGGCTGCGCATCCGCCCCTGCGCCGCGACGGCGACGGCCGCCACGAGCGCCACCGCATAGCCGAGCGCCGCCGCCGTGCCGCCCGCGCCGAGCGCCGAGGCCCCGGGCAGACCAAGCCAGAAAACGAGATAGGTTTCGAGCAGGAGCGCGCCGGTGAGCGTCACCGTCGCCCATGCGAGCAGCCTGAGCACGAATGCCGCCAGTCCCTGCGCTGCCAGTGGCTGTGCCATCGCGCCGAACCCCGTCGCCCGCCCGAATTGGGCCGGGGTGCACGGCGTCGCCGCCGCGCACCCCGGTCAGCCCCGAACGGGGCCGGTTGCGCGCCTCAGATCCCGAGCACGCGGTTGCGCTGCTGCAGGAAGGCGGTCTCGGAGATGTTGAGCCAGCCGCCGGCATCGGCGCGCGCCGCGAGGAACGACTCGTGCATGCGGTTGGCAAGGTCGGAATGCTCGCGCACCTCCTCGAAGACCTCGTCGGAGGCCCGACCGAACGCGTCGAAGACGTCGTCGTTGAAGGTGCGCGTCTCGACGCCGTGATCCTCGATCAGGCGCGTCAGGTAGCGCCCGTTATTGGCGTTGTACTCGGCCATCATCCGGTCGTTTTCCATCAGGCAGCAGGCCTCGATCGCCTTCTGCTGCCATTGCGGCAGGCTGGTGAGCCATTCCTTGTTCATCGAAAACGAGATCGCCGCACCCGGCTCCTGCGGACCGGGATTGTAGAAGTAGCGCGCCGCCTCGTGGAAGTTGAGGTAGAAATCGTTCCAGGGCCCGACGAACTCGGCCGCGTCGATCGCCCCCGACACGAACGCCTCGTAGATCTCGCCGGCGGGCAGCGACACCACCGAGACACCCAGGTTGGTCATCATGTCGCCGCCGATGCCGGGGACGCGGAAGTTCAGTCCACGGAAATCCTCCGGGCTGTTGATCTCGGTGTTGAACCAGCCGCCGGGCTGGCAGCCGGTGTTGCCGGCGAGAAAGCCCTTGAGCCCGTACTCGTCGCCGAGCTCGTCCCACAGCTCTTGCCCGCCCATGTAGTGGATGAAGGCGTTCTGCTCGAGCGCGGTCAGCCCGAACGGCACCGAGGTGATGTAGGCGAAGGCGGGATGCACCCCCTGAAAGTAATAGTCGGCCGAGTGGTAGGCCTGCGCGTTGCCCGAGGAGACCTCGTCGAACACGTCGAAGGCGCCCACACGCTCACCCGCGGCGTAGTATTCCGTCTCGATGGCGCCGTCGGTGGCGTCCTCGATGGCGCTGGCAAGCCGCTGCGCACCCGTGCCGATGCCGGGGAAATCGCGCGGCCAGGACGAGACGATCACCATCGAGGTGCGCGACTGCGCCACCGCGGGCGCGGCCAGCCCGGTGGCCGCAGCCGCCGAGCCGCCGATGGTCGAGGTCTTCAGAAACGAGCGACGATCCATTCATGGTCCTCCCTGTGTCATGCAGCGCCGAAGGGGCCGCAAATGCCGGGAGTTTACACAGCCGCGCACAGTGATGAAGCTGCAAATGCGGTCACGCGTGCCCAAAATATGGGCAATTGCTGCGACACCCGTGCCGCCTGCGGCGTCTGGCCGCAGAGGTGGCGCACTCTCTCCGGGCGAACATTGCGCCGCTGCAGCGCCGCCGGCAACAATCGAAAAGCCGATGCCGGGCCCGGCTTGCGCATCATTGCCGGATTTGTGGTTGACGTGCCGGCCGGGCGGTTCTACCTCTCGAGCATGTTGGAAAGTGGCGACACAAACCTTGTGGTAATTGCGGGACCCCGGCGCATGGGACGGTGACAACCGACCAGCTCGACCCCCATGCGCCCCCGATGCCCGATCGGGGGTTTTTTGTTGCGCGCGAAGCGGATGGAGAATGACGCGATGACACGCGAGATGACCGGCGCGAAGATGGTCGTTCAGGCGCTCAGGGACCAGGGCGTGGACACGGTATTCGGTTATCCGGGCGGGGCCGTGCTGCCGATCTATGACGAGATCTTTCAGCAAAACGATATCCGCCACATTCTCGTGCGCCACGAGCAGGGCGCGGCCCATGCCGCCGAGGGCTATGCGCGCTCCACCGGCAAGCCCGGCGTCGTGCTGGTGACCTCCGGCCCCGGCGCGACGAACGCCGTCACCGGCATCACCGACGCGCTCATGGACTCGATCCCCATCGTCGTGATCACCGGCCAGGTGCCGACCTTCATGATCGGCACCGACGGGTTCCAGGAGGCCGACACCGTCGGCATCACCCGCCCCTGCACCAAGCACAACTGGCTCGTGAAGGATACCGCGCGGCTCGCGGAGACGCTGCACCAAGCCTTTCACGTCGCGACCAAGGGCCGCCCCGGCCCCGTCCTCGTCGACATTCCCAAGGACGTGCAGTTCGCCTCGGCCGAGTACACACCACCGCAGAAATCCAAGACCTCGCATTACCAGCCCCGCGTGAAGGGCGACACCGAGGCCGTCACCCGCCTCGTCGAGATGATCGAGTCCGCCGAGCGGCCGATCTTCTACACCGGCGGCGGCGTGATCAATTCCGGCCCGGCGGCGAGCCATCTGCTGCGCGAATTCGTCGATGCGACGGGCTTTCCCGTCACGTCCACGCTGATGGGACTCGGCGCCTACCCGGCCTCGGGCAAGCACTGGATGGGCATGCTCGGGATGCACGGCACCTACGAGGCCAATCTCGCGATGCATGGCTGCGACCTGATGATCAATATCGGCGCGCGCTTCGATGACCGCATCACCGGCCGCATCGGGGATTTCTCGCCCGGTTCGCGCAAGGCGCATATCGACATCGATCCGTCCTCGCTCAACAAGGTGATCCCGACCGAGCTGCCGATCCTCGGGGATGTCGCGCATGTGCTCGAGGACGCGTTGCGGATCTGGAAGGCGCGCGGGCGCAAGACCAACGCCGCCGGACTCGCGAAGTGGTGGGCGCAGATCGGCGAATGGCGGGAGGTCAACTGCCTCGGCTTCACGCCCTCGCAGACCGCGATCAAGCCCCAGCACGCGCTGCAGCGGCTCGAGGCCCTCACCAAGGACCATGATCGCTACATCGCCACCGAGGTGGGTCAGCACCAGATGTGGGCGGCCCAGTATCTGGGGTTCGAGGCGCCCAATCGCTGGATGACCTCGGGCGGGCTCGGCACGATGGGCTACGGCTTTCCGGCTTCCATCGGCGTGCAGGTGGCCCATCCGGAGGCGCTCGTGATCAATGTCGCGGGCGAAGCGTCCTGGCTGATGAACATGCAGGAGATGGGCACCGCCGTGCAGTATCGCCTGCCAGTCAAGCAGTTCATCATGAACAACGAGCGCCTCGGCATGGTGCGCCAGTGGCAGGAGCTGCTGCACGGCGAACGCTACTCGCATTCCTGGTCCGAGGCGCTGCCCGACTTCGTGAAGCTCGCCGAAGCCTTCGGCGCCAAGGGCATCAAGTGCGACCACCCGTCGGATCTCGACGACGCGATCCGCGAGATGATCGAGCACCCCGGGCCGGTGATCCTCGACTGCCTGGTGGAAAAGCACGAGAACTGCTTTCCGATGATCCCCTCGGGCGAGCCGCACAACAAGATGCTGCTGGGCGAGGATACGACCGCGGAGCGCATCGGCGCCTCCGGTGCGGTGCTGGTGTAGGAGAGCGCGATGTCGGCACTTCAGATCCGCAAGGGCGCGTCGCGCCAGTCCGCCTACGACCTGCGCGACCCGCATTCCGACCTTGTCGAGACTCACACCCTCGCGGTGCTCGTGGACAACGAGTCCGGCGTGCTCGCGCGGGTGATAGGGCTGTTCTCGGGGCGTGGCTACAACATCGAGAGCCTGACCGTGGCCGAGGTCGATCACGAGGGCCATCGCTCGCGCATCACCATCGTCACCACCGGCACGCCGCAGGTCATCGACCAGATCAAGGCGCAGCTCGGGCGCATGATCCCCGTCCATGACGTCCACGACCTGACGGTGGAGGGCGCATCCGTCGAGCGCGAGCTCGCGCTCTTCAAGGTTTCCGGCAAGGGCGAGGCGCGGGTCGAGGCGTTGCGGCTGGCGGACATCTTCCGCGCCAATGTCGTCGACTCGACGCTTGAGAGCTTCGTCTTCGAGATCACCGGCACACCCGAGAAGATCGACGCCTTCGGCGAGTTGATGCGCCCGCTCGGCCTGTTCGAGATCGCGCGCACGGGCGTGGCGGCGCTCTCGCGCGGCACCGCACCGGGCGCCTGAGCGCGCGGCGTTCATCCGCAGTCGCGCGCCGCGCGCCAGCTTCGAAGTCGCATGCTCAAAGCCCGCAAGGCCGGCGCCCGCGCTTGCGCAACATGCTCAAAGGCCCGGGCGGCGGCCACGCGATTTCGCCCTTGACGCGCCGACGCCCCTCGCCTAACGACGCGCTGTCTCTCGGGGCGGAGTAGCTCAGTTGGTTAGAGCAGTGGAATCATAATCCATGTGTCGGGGGTTCAAGTCCCTCCTCCGCTACCACTTACACCCCTGAAATCGATGCATTTGTTCGCTGCGGGTGACGGGCCCGCCAGAAACCAACTGTTGCCGACGCGAAGCCTGAACCCGTCGACGGCGCGCGGAAAAGAACGCTTGTCCTTGTCGCCGGTGGATACCGAAAAGCCGCGGCTGCATCCCGGAACGATCCGGACCCGCTGTTCGCGCGCGTCGTGCTGATCCGGGATATCGTCACGCGGCGCGTGCGGTTGCGACGCGGGTGGCGGCTTGCAGGCTTGGTCGCACACCCTAACCTGGGCTACGATGAAAACCATAGCCATGCGCGCCGCAACGGCGCAGCCGAGGAGACTGCCATGATCGCCACCCGATCCCGCCTTGCAACCGCCAGCGCGATGACCTTCGGCGCGGCCCTCGCCGCCACCGGCGCCGCCGCGCAGGATTACGAGATCTGGGCGCTCGACCAGGGCACCCATATGCTGCATATCTACGATACTGAGCTCGATGAGATCGCCAGCGTCGATCTGGGCGAGGCCGGCGTGCGCGTGCCGCACATGATCGACTTCACCTCGGACGGGGCCTATGCCTTCATCGCCTCGACCGGCTCGCACGACATCACCGTGATCGATGCCGAGACGCGCGAGATCGTCGAGATCTTCGACACCGGCCCACGCACCCATGCCGCCACCGTCCTGCCCGATGACAGCGCGGTCATCGCCGCCGTGATCGGGGATGCCGACGAATACCGCGACGGCAAGCTCGTTGAGATCACGATCGATGGCGAAGGCGGCTTCGAGATCGGGCGCGAGTTGGTGATCGCCGAAGACCCGCTTTTCCAGGAGAACGAGGCGCGCTTCAACGACGTCGCCGCCATCTGCCACGAATACTCCGCCGACGGGCGCTACGCCTTTGTCACGCTCGGACCGGGGCTCGAGGATGGCGGCCTCGTCGTCGCCGATACCGAGAGTTTCGAACTCGTCGAACTCTGGGGGCCGGAGGAGCTGCAGGTCAATTGCGGCACCGCTCCCACCGTGGATCACAGCCACATGTTCCTCACCGGCGGCGGGCCCGAAACCGGCGTCTATTATGCCCTGGACATGGAGACGCTGGAGATCGTCCATGAGGGCGACAGCCTCGGGATCGACGCACATGGCATCTGGGCGGTGCCCGATGGCAGCGAGATGTGGCTCGTCAACCGGGTGAGCGACAATGTCGTGCTGATCGATCCCGAGACCTTCGAGATCACCGAGGAGTTCCCCGAGGGCTTCGGCGAGACCCCCGACATCATCGCGATGGCCCCCGACTCGAGCCGGGCCTACATCACACTGCGCGGCCCTAACCCTGCATCGGCCCCGCATGTGGCGGAAGGCTCGACACCGGGATTCTCGGTCATCGATATCGCGAGCCGCGAACTTGTCGAGATCGTCCAGCCTGCTGGCGACGACCCCGACAGCGATTTTCACGGCATCGCCACGCGCGCGCTGTCGCAGTGATCGCCGGGGGCGCGAGAGCCGCCCGGCCCGGCGACGCAAAGGGTTGATGGCCGCGCGGTCATTGACAGCTTGATAGCAGAGTACCGTCGCCCGCACTGGCGGGCGGCGGCGTTCTGTGGATCACGGTTCCGCCCGGCGCCTCCGCCGCCCCTCAGCTCTTGGGGCCGGCCTGTGCCTCGGCGGGCTGTTCGCTGCCGGGCCGTGGCGCGGTCTCAGGGTTCTTCACTGCCCTTTCGGACTGGATGAATCCACGAACCGCCACCGCGAGCATCAGCCCGAAGATCACGATCGCAAGTAGAAAATTGAGCATTGTCTCGTCTCCTGTGGTTTGGGCACCGCGATGGCCGAGTCCCGGTCCGCGGCAATGGTTGGCGCCCGGCGATGCCGGCAGCATGCCGACGGATCGCGGAGCGCTGTGCGCGTGTGATGCTCAGCGGCTTTGCCCCGCGCATCGGCCCCAACCGCCGGCTCCCGGCGCCTCGATCGACGCGGCTCGGTGATCCACGCCCAGTGCGCGGGCCCGCACCGTGCGAACGGATTTGTCGTCCAGCACACCTCGCATGGAGGCATCGAGCAGAGGAAACGTCCGAGGGCGCGATCGGTTCCCCGGAAATATGAGCGTCGGGTGCTTCGCGGGACCTGCGCTCAGGACGGTCAGCCGGCGGGCACACCGCGACCACGATCCGCGCGCCGCCATGACCCGCCCCGCCGGATGACCGGGGCCGCTTCGGGTTGGATTGCGGTGTCGTGACACCTGCGGCGGCGGACGGCAACAATAGGCTTGCACACAGCCATGTGGCATCCATATAACATCCTTGTAGATGGTATATGGATGACAACGATGGCAAGGACACCGGCAAGCGCCCAAGGCGCCCGCGCGCCCGACTCCGAGAAGATCACCATCAATCTCGGCTTCGTCGATCTGGGCCAGATAGAACTCCTGGTGCGGGAGGGATTCTACTCCAACCGCAGCGACTTCATCCGCACCGCCATCCGCAACCAGATCGAGCGTCACGCCGAGACGGTGCGCGAGATCGTCATTCGCAAGAGCGTCGATCTTGGCCTTCGGCAGATCACGCGCGACGAACTGACCACGGCGCAGGCGGCGGGCCAGATGCTGGACATCCGCGTTCTGGGGCTGGTCGTCATCGCACCCGATGTCACCGCCGCGCTTGCGCGCGACACCATTTCCGCCCTGTCCGTCCTGGGCACATTGCAGGCCCCCGACGCGGTCAAGGCCGCGCTGGCGGACCGCATCACCTGATCCTGCAACCCGGAGAGACCTGCATGAACACGCCCTTCGCCCGCGGCATGGCCCGGGCCACCGAACTGACACGATCGGGAAAACCGCACGAGGCGACGGAGCTGATCCGCGCACTCCTGCAATCGCGGCCCGCAGCTTGCGACCGACCCGCGGATGGGCACGGGATAGAAGGGGCGGTCACCCGCCTCACCGATGACACCACCGCCACACCCACCGACCCCGCCCCGCGCACCGCGGCACCCTCGGTGCGCAAGGTCGGTCGGGGGCTCGGCGAAACGCTGCGCGGCATCGCCGCGGGCGGCATGCCAGGGCGCGGCGCGCTAACACCCGCGCCGGTCGATCTGCCGCAAGGCGCGCAATTCCTGTCGCTGACGCATGGCGGCGCGGCCGGCCGGCAGTACCGGCTCTATGTTCCCGGCAACGCTCCCGCGGGGGCGATGCCGCTGATCGTGATGCTGCACGGCTGCACCCAGTCACCCGAGGATTTCGCGGCCGGCACCGGCATGAACGCCCTGGCCGAGGCGTTCGGGTGCCTGATCGCGTGGCCCGCTCAGCCCCAGGGGGCGAACGCCCAGAAATGCTGGAACTGGTTCCGGCCGGAAGACCAGGAACAGGGCCGGGGTGAGCCCGCCCTGATCGCGGGCATCGTCGGCGACATCCTGCGCGATTACCCCGCGGATCCGGCTCGGGTCTATGTCGCCGGGCTGTCGGCGGGGGGTGCGGCGGCGGCGATCATGGGCACGGCGTATCCCGGGATCTTCGCGGCGATGGGGGTTCATTCCGGCCTGCCCGTGGGCGGGGCGCGGGACGTGTCGTCGGCCTTTGCCGCGATGCGCAACGGCGCGACCGGCACGGCGCGGTCGGGGTCCGTCCCGGCCATCGTGTTCCACGGGCTTGCTGACAGCACGGTGCATCCCGGCAACGGAAAGGCCGTCGTCGCGCATGCGCTGCAGGCGCGGGGGATCTCAAGGAGGTGCGGGTTTGCGGGATCTCGAATGGCGGACGCCGCTATCGCCAGACCCGCCACGACGACCCCAGCGGTCGAAGCATCGCCGAACACTGGGAGGTCGACGGCGCGGGCCATGCCTGGTCCGGCGGGCGGGCGGCCGGCAGCTACACCGACCCGGCGGGTCCGGATGCGTCGCGCGAAATGCTGCGCTTTTTCCTGCAGCACAGGCGGGCATAGAGCTTGTCGCTTCCTTTCGGATTCAGGATTCCCAGATCGGCCATGATGTGGTTCCCTTCCCTTGAGGCAGATATTGGGGTCACAGATGGGCAAGCCACAT
>LKMJ01001777.1_pt1 | contig 19365 bp, 12 predicted proteins | sample 643391 | NCBI WGS metagenome assembly LKMJ01 (sample SAMN04112250, study PRJNA286221) | soda lake metagenome | biome: soda lake; feature: Kulunda Steppe; material: water; isolation source: sample PL-Br10 brine of Picturesque Lake | place: Russia: Kulunda steppe | collected 2010-07 | reverse complement strand
TGTTTCACTGGTGCCTCTGAAAAACAGGCATTGCAACATAATTCAGTAAATTCCGTAATTATCCCAGTCATTTTTTCGTTTCACTGGTGCCTCTGAAAAACAGGCATTGCAACCGCAGGTCTCCGAGTGCTGAATAAAATCTCTGTATGTTGCATACCAACCCAAATGTCACGCTCATCTGATAGCTTCTTCACCGCTCAATTCACAACTCTACAGAGCAGATTATTCGTCCAAATCACGATAAAATCAACCCAGGAGAATAATTATCTGGCACGCTATGTAGAATTGGTATTATTCCGTCGTTACGTCAATGATCTCACCGTCACCCACATCTAACTGGTCGCGAAGTATTTTGAGGTGTTCGTCAGCCTCTTCGCGCAGCTCTTTGGCAGTCACAAGGTCTATTTCTCCGTCTTCCAGCGTTTCTGCGATCGTCTCCAGCCGTCCAAGGCGCTCTTCGATATCAGTGGATGACTCAGCCATATTCGAGCCATATACACGGAGGGATCTTGAAACCTGACGGTTCTCACAAAAAGACAAAGATGAGACCAAGCGCCCCTAATAGAATGACCCCCAGCAAAACGATAACGAGGACCCGAAGGCGACGCGCCTCTTTTGTCCCAGCCTGAACTCGGGCATTCGCCTCCAGTTCGCGATAGGAATCTGCAATCCACTGGTCCAATTTGGAAAGGTTGTGTTCAACAGTTGTTTTGTAAGCTATATCAATTCGTTTCTCAAGATCACGTATCCGGCCACGAGCGACACGTTCTGAAGCTGCTTGTGCTTCAGCGGCTAGTGCTATCTGATCCACGCCTTTGTCCACTCGAGTCTCAATTCGGTCGAGTCGGGCGTCAACCAGCACTGCATAATTCCGATCAATTCGCCGTTCCAGATTATTAGTTTGCTGCAACACGGCCCGACGTTTTGTAACGTCCTGTTCGAGTGTTTCAAAGGCTGACTGAATGCGTTGATCACGGTAATCGAGTCGAGCATTCACATATGTTCGGTAGGCCTGGTCAATTCGTCGCTCCAGATTGTGGCTGCGTTGAAGCGAAGCCTGGTGTTTCGTAATCCGTTGCTCGAGAGTATTGAACGCGGTCTCGAGGTATACTTCGACTTCGTTGAGTCGCCCAGTCACGAGTCCGTTATAGGCACGGGTAATACGACGCTCGATACTGTTGGCTCGGCGAATCAACGTCTGTCGTTTTGTCACCGCCTGTTTAATCCCCTCGTAAGCAGTCTCAATCCGGCGATTGCACTGGTCAAGTTCATTCTCGACAAGAGCATCGTACACACGATCGATGCGGTGCTCAAGCGATCCAAGCGTTGACCTGCGTGTATCGTTGTCAACCGTTGCCATCACCCCCGCTTCTGTTGGTGTCATCGCTCGGACATCGGCAACGTATTCGACAAGCGTCTCATCATCTTCGTGTCCAATAGCGGCGATTATGGGCGTTTTGCAACTACTAACACAGCGAATTAACGGCTCAGCATTGAAACACCACAAGGTTGTGTCAGAGCCGCCACCGCGAGTGAGAATAATTACTTCAACTTCTGGATCATTGTCGAGTTGTGTCAGTGCCTCTATTTGCGACGGGACCGCATCATCTCCCTGTACGGTCGCACCATGAATTCTCACATCGGTTTGAGGCGCACGATCAGAGATTGCTGCCCATACGTCCTCCCGCGCTGATCCCGACAGCGATGTAACGAGTCCAACTGATGACGGATATGGGGGCGGAGCCTGCTTACGCTCATCATCGAACAATCCCTCTGCAGCCAATTGTTGCTTCAGTTCTTCGAGTTCCGACTGGCGTTTGCTATCACCTAGAGGCCAGTAGCCATTGACCATCAACTGGCAATCACCATCATCCGGGTGGAAGTCGACAGTCGCCTCCACCACTGCTTTTTCACCGGCTTTGATATCGGACTCGAACTTTTGGATGGTCCGCGACCAGGCTAAACAGGAAATCACTGGCTCACTTTCGAGATCACTGAGTTCGAAAAACGTTCCAAATCCATATCGATTGACGTCGGCAACTTCACCGACAACATGGGTTGGAAAGCGGCCGTTTTGGTCGTTCAATACGGCTTCAATTTCGCGATTTAGTTCGGCGACAGTCCATGGTCCCTCAGGAAATTCATCGCCGATGGCTGTTTCACCCCGGTCGACGCGATCCATGTACACAATCAACCACTACCAGCGGTGATTTGAATGTTACCCCACAGACTGTGGTGCGGCAGAGGTTTCTGACCAGACTCGAGTGCTGAATCAGTAGTTGCATGATATACCAAGGGGAAGAGTCAGTGAATCGGGTGTTGATCCACGCCCTTGGACTCGGCGAGTCGGGATTTGCCAATCAAATCAGCCACACAACAGAATCTGTTGTGCGACTGTTGCTGTCTCTTAATCTTGGAGTCGGCGTGCTGCATCAGGTAACCGGGCTGTCAGTTCATAATCTGAGAGATCGAGATCCAACGCAGAAGCTTCGGATTCTCGTGGTTCTCGAAGACATGACCGGACTCCAATGGTCTGTGATGTTCCCTCGGTTGTGACTTTCCAACATGGGAGTTGTTCATCTGTTTTTGTTACAGCGGCATCTGGATCGCGAAGTTGTAACGTTTCTTCAAAAGTCGACATCAGCGAGTCCGCATACGCAGCCTCCAAGGATGGCACTGTGCCCTTGATCGCATAGTCCAATAGAACGGCGCCATAGTGGCGATTCAAATGGCCATGGAGATGTCTGTTTTCGTAGGTACGTAGACAGTCGTGACAGGCGCTATCGCAATCACACTTCTTAGTGAGAATCTTCCGGGCCTCACTCTCCACCAGATCGAAGTATTCCCAAGCACGCGAGGAGAAACCCGCTCCGCCAGGAGTGGTGTCAAAGAGGAATATCTCGATATACCCATTTATATCATCACTGGGGGCAATTTCACCAGCTCTTGTTCTGAAGCCACCTTCCAACTCACTCCGATCAATACTGAGTGCTCGTGCAGCCCCCATTACCAGTGCTTCAGCAAGTGAGCGAGCTGCAGCATCAAACCAATCCGCTTGCGGTGCGAATTCCATCGGGGACTTTATCGGTATCCGAATCAGAGTCAAGTCGCTCGGGAATTGATGACTGAAACTGATGGTTTGAGTCTCTCCAGAGCAGGTGTTTGGCCAATGATCAACTTGTTGGATTCTCCGGATATCTTTCGGATAGGGGCGATTGTGAGAGCTATCCAGGTTGCCACTTCGACTAACAGCACCACAGTCTTTGCAGATTTCGAATCCGTCATCACTTGGGCCAAGGTTTGCGACAAGCAATTGTTCATCACTGAGCCGACCAACCGTAGCTTGTTCATATCGTTTCGTATTGTCAAGTGAGGCAATCTCTCCTTGAGACTGCGATGTTGGGGTTAACGGATATTTTGGAGGGGTTGCTCTGATATGCTCCTCCTCGTATGATTGTCGCTCTATCGGTGAATTATCATCACTATCAATTTCTGGAGCGAATGCCGGTGGTGTGAGTTGATGGTGGGATTTAATTTCGGCATTACCACAAACAGTACACTCGAGATCGTTTGCCTGCATACTGCGGTCTGTCTCATCGTACACCGTATCACATTCTGGGCAGAAATTCAACCAGTCCAAATTAGACCATTCTTCAGCCGATGCCCGGTTTACTGGATCATCTGTAAACGTATAATATACACCATAGGAGGTGTACGTCTTTTTATCAATAACCAACTCTCGTCCAGGTACGTATGTTGAGAGTGCTTGCTTCAGGTCTCTTGATGTGTCATATTCTGTTTTTGGTTGTCCGTCATCATCTAACCCCTTTACGATGAAACTGCAAACGTCAGTTGGGAACGAGAAGGTAGGCAACAGCGCTTCGTTGATCAAAATGTGGAGGAGGTTTTCTTCCTCTTCAGCACCAGTCGACCAATCAGTGGTGTCATTGAGAGTCGCTAATTCTAGCTTGAATTCTTGTACAGTTTCACGAATTAATTGACGACGGCGCGGATCACCTTGCGATCCCTCTAAACCGTCTGGAAGTAACTGTTCGATCTCAGTAACAATGGATGAATTGTTGACCAGAACCTGTGTGTCAAGCCAATCCTTGAATTCCTCAAACGTGTAATCGCCATCACCATCAAAGAACTCAGCACCAGTTCCCAGTGACTCGAACACGGATTCGTTGGAACCGATATCAGACGGATCAAAAAAGGCTGCTAACAAAGAGGCATTGATGTGACGTTGAGCGATTTTCTTGTTTTCACTGTAAATCACCGGCTCTCCTCCTTCTTCACCAATCATTTCATCTGGGTTGTTGAAGTAGTGAGACTCATGCGGCGAATTGTCAGCAAATGTTACAATTGTTGAAAGGCCGACTCCGCGCCGACCAGCACGTCCAGCACGCTGTTCATAGTTTTCTGGACCAGGGGGAACAGTCCGCATCGCAACACCTGTAATACTCCCAATGTCAATCCCGACTTCCATGGTTGTCGTGCAACTCAACACGTCTATCGGTTGTTCAGATTCGTTGTCGCCAACAAGAATATCTTGGAAGAGAAGTTCATAGACTTCGGATCTCGCAAATGCCTCGGAATCATCTTTTGCATTCAGTTGTGCCGTGTGTTCCTCTGACCGTAGTGTGAACGGTCGCCGACTTTCTTCTACGACACCACGGACTGGTTCTCTGAGAAATCCTTTGCGCGCTTGCAAATAGATGTCATCCTCGTTGATCGACCGCACCGATCCACCGCAATTTTCACGTGAACAGTTACCACCTAAGTATCCGACAGAAAACTGATTACATCCTTCACAAATGTGCCACTCATCCCCAAAATTCACCTCCAAAGTAACTGCTTCTTGATTGATGACGTAGTTTCCGAGTTGTAAGGGTTCGAATAAGATCGGGCTCGTACTCACAAATGCCGTTTTTAGTTGATCCCAAACATCGTCGCCGTACTCATTCAGTGTGTCTTGCAAATAACTTGGAACAAGATCTTCGAATTCTATCCCTTGTTCGTTTGGATCTTTGTAATAATATTGGAGTGCCTTTTTGCGGCGATAGGGGTCGATTTGCTCACTGTATGCTAATTCACTGGAGGCATGCCGTAAAATTTCAATAATGATGTCTTCAAGCACCGCATCATCAATGTCAACCTTCGCTGAGAGATCTTGAAGTACCTGTTCTGTTGGTTTGAGATATCCAACCAATGCAGCATAGATCGAGAAGTGGTCATGACCCAGCGAGCGCAATAGCAATTCATCATATTGTCGTGGCCGATCAGTGGACACCTCTTGAACACCCACCGGGTGATCAGGAATATCTGTAATTGAGTTTAATGAGTATCGCTCAACAATATCGGATAGACCGTCCAATATGTGCTGGAAATGGTTTCGCGATCCTTGATACTGGACGCCATTTTGCGTCACTCTCCGGTCACTGTTATCGAAGTATAGAATGTTATTGTGTTTGCAATAGACGACAAACTCTGCAAACAATTTGTCCATCGTCAGTTCACCTGATTGTTGGCTAACGATGTCAGCGAGGACTTCTCGGAAGGAATCTACTTCAACATGGCCTTGCAGGTCTCTCGCTAGCCGTGCAGCCTTCTGACGACCATCTGAAAAAGAGAGAATCTTTTTTCCTTTGTTGGGGAGGTCATCTTTGTCATCATCCTCAGGCTGGATTTGGAACATTGACCTGACGATATTTGCAAAGGGTTGTTCGCCTTTGGTAGTCAGATCAGAGATTTTTGTCTTGCCAGTGTGGCGATTTCGTTGCTCCTCAATCCCACATGCTGGACAGCGAGTCCAACTCCATGCGAGATCGTCTTGGTCTGGTTCCTCGTCGGGTACCCAAACCTCAATGTACTGATCGTCATCAGAGTCGTGGAGTTGTCGATCATTCAGTAGATGTCCAGTGATAGTATCCAGTTTATGTGAAGGTGTTTTGTCATAGAGGGATCGGTGGTCGTCTTTGTGTATGTCTGGATCATCTCTCGGTTCCTCAACGAGGATGTGTAATTCATCAAGGTTGTCTGCATCTTCAGGGTCAGTCCACAGGAATGTCGGAGGATGCGTATCCCCTTCTTGTCGATAGGCCCTCAGATAGGCTGCACCGCACGTTCGGTGACTAAGTAATTCAAATACACGACTGTCACAGTGATCACAGGATACTTTTGGCGTAGTATACAGTCGACCTAACAGTTTATTTTCCTCATCTTTTACTCGGCGTCCCTCACAATTGGGATTGATACAAGCATACTGAGCTGGCAGCCCTTTGAGAAACATGTGAAGGCGTGTTGGAAGGAGTGCCTGGGCATCATCATCATCTTCTTCCTTTGCCTCTGTACACAAATACAGTAAATTCCCGGTTGCTTCATGAGCCAAATCTTCCTCGACTGTCGGGAATAGCTCCTCCGCTAATTCTGGAAGCTCTTCTGGTTCATCACGAAGGCTCTCATGGACTGACCAGAACAGTGGATCTTCTTTCAGTTGCTCAAATACATACACGCTAAGTGGTTTCTCATCATCAATCGGCCAATCCCAGTCACGTACCTCAGCAATTCGTTTTAGCCCTGGTTTATCAATTGTATAACCTAGCTGCTCCAATGCCTTTGCGTTTGTTCGATCCGCTGAGTCACCATCTGGGTAGGTTATTTTCTTCCCCTGAATAACATCAAAGTCGGCTTGAGGCGAATTCGTTAGTTTTGAGGCAAACTCTGGTGCAGCGGTCTCAACGTTCTCGCCCATTGTTGCACTCGTCAAAATAAACCGCACCCGATCTCTGGTTATACCTAACTTTTGCAGGAGGCGGCTCAATAGAAGTGACACTTCTGCACCCTGAGCACCTCGATACAGATGGGCTTCATCGAGAACAATCGTGAGTTCGTTTTCCTCATCAGCCTCTAACCATTCACGGGTATCTTCAAACAACGGTTGCTCAATAGGACGAAGCAACATGTACTCCAACATCGAATAGTTCGTAATCAGAAGATCTGGAGTGCCACCGTGTTCGTTGCTGTCAGCATGCATCTCCTGTCGAGTAAACAACTCACTGTCCTCTGGTTGCGTTCGATACATTTTATCCCTGTCATTGGACTGTTTATTCCGAAAGCCTTCGAGATTTTTCGCTGGGACTCGACCCTCCTCCTTTAATTCCCGATAGAGGTCAGGCTGCGTCTGCTTAAGTTCAATATATTTCTCAATAATTGGTCTTATCCGACGATGATTCTTCTCACCATCAAATCCACCGTGATATGGCGTACGACCGGTATACATTCCAAACTGCACGCGTCGGCCAAAATGGCTTTTAATCGTTTCTGACGCATCTTCTGCACCGAGTAACTGTCGTAATCGCGCTAATTGATCTGCAACCAATGCATTCATCGGGTACAACAACAAGGTGCGAATGCCACGTTGTGAGGCAGTTTCATTTTGCTGTCCCTCCTGTGCTAACTGACCCAATATCGAGTAGAGGAAAATCTCTGTCTTACCGGAGCCAGTGCCTGTCGAAACGATTAGATTCTGGTCATCACGGAAAAATGATTCAAGCGCATTTGCTTGATGTTTATACGGTGGATCATAAATTGAAACACTGTCTTCTTTGAGGTCTTGAAGCAAATCTACCATTGGGTGTGGCAGATCTAAGTCTTTAAATTCGTCTCCAAATTCAAATGATGGGGACCCCTCAACCCAAGGTTCGGTCGAAATCTCTTCCTCTTCCATCAGTGCCTTTCGTTCTTCCAAAAGCCGCTCATTGCGGAGGTGGTAATCGGATTCGATATATCTCTGAAGGTCTGTTTCGACTTGTTCTGATACTTGCTTGATTGATTTCATGTTAGTTAATCTGGTTGTTAACCGTGATCGGGAACTGTTCAAAAACAGCTTGAACGGAGGAGACGCTGTTATCGTGAATCTGCCATCGAAGTGTGTCGTTTGTTGGCTCGAGCCATTGAGCCCCTATAACATTAAGCCATCGCTGCATCCTGCCAGGTGGATTGAATCCACATCGGAGTTCAACACCATCTCGTCGAGATAATAAATCGGCCTGTCGTGGCCGACCAGCTGCCTTGTTCAGTGCCAGACAAGCCTCCTTGACTCGCCGATTGGGAAGCAGGACATAATTTGACTCATCTGATGCTGTCGAGTATTGAAGCCAATAGGTGGGTTGCCCATGTTCGGGATCATCGCTCCACAGACTCACCTTCGCACCATTTGGGTTGAGTGTTGTCTCTACCAATGGATCCTCCCATTCGTACCTGTAACCAGTATTGATTTGATAACATCGCCACCCGACTTCTGGCTCGATATCGGTTTCAGCACTTTGTTCAACGAACCTCCACAGGTCTTCGGGTGATCTGATAGGTAGTACATCGGTGTTCAAGTATCGTTCTCGCGGTTGAACTGGAATCTCTCTGGTTGGTATACCCCCTTCATCGATGTTAGTTACTACACGTGCATGGCCTCGGATTTCGATCTCAAAGTCCCCTCCTAGGAATTGCCTGGTTGGTTCACCAGACACGAGTGCAGCCTCCCCTTCACCTATTTCGACCAGGCGTGTCTTCCCTGGAGCGTAATATCCACCGCCCAATTCAATTACATCACCAGTAAACGTCAATGATGGATCCGGCCCATCGGTAAGGACTTGCCGGAACCAATCATCATCTTCTTCAGGCATTTCAAACAGGGCATCTAATTTTCGAACGACCCAATGCCGTAACGCATTCGCATGTAGGCGAGTACTATCTTCGTTAGCGTTAGTCCGTTGCTCGAATAGAGCATATCGAATCGCCTCTGCAACAAGCGCGTTTTTGAGTTGGTCAATAGAGTCTGGCAACTGTGATTTGGGGACCCCAATGAAGGATTCGGCAAAATGTTTGAGTGGTTCGTGCTCATCAAAGCCAGCTTGTTTCAGCCAGTGGAGACGAGCCCATTGACCCGCTTCAGACAATCTACGAACTTCGTCAGTAATCTCTACCACATCCGCAACTGCGGTGTCGTGTTCAAACCCAATTATTTCACCTTTGACAACTCGAGCACGGTCGATATCGGCACCTGGGAAACAAACTGGAATGTCATCCACATACCCTATTGGATCATCATCCCGCAGGTCGATAATGGCCGTCTTGATCGGTTCTCCTGGCTCGAGTGAGAGACGTTGATAGTTCTTTGTCAAGATTGCAAACCGACTCTCGTAGTTTTCACCCCGCTTGTCGGAGTTTTTAATTCTAGCAAAGCCACCTCCCACTCCTCTGAGTTCAAGAACCTCTCCAAGAGGGACTGATTCATCGACTGGGCCAATACAAACCTCTTGCTCGTCAAAGTCGATATACCCGATCCCATACTCGTCGACGCGATCAAGCTTTGCAAGCGCCACCACTCCAGGCTCCGGTGGCGACTCTGCAAGAATCTGCTCTTCAATATTTTGGATGAAATCTTCATCATAATTGTCTGCTCGGGCAGCTTCTGTCATACACAGCCCATAGCCTGGATCTTCCCAATCAGCTCCGCCCATGTACTGCACACGAACAATCGTCCCGGATTCACAATCGACTGGCCCAATTGTCAGAAAATGCTTTTCACGTCCTGGAAGTCGAATACTGCCAATCTTTGATCGTGGTGTGATCTGAACCTCCCCCTCAAATATCTCTCCTGGATTGAATTCTTTCATTCTAATCCCTCCTGCGTGGCCAATATGAGCCGCTCATTTGGATCGACCTCTGTTTGTGAATCGATGGTAAATTCTACCGTTCCGACTGTCTCAAAGGAGAGTTGAATTTGAGAATACTCTTGGACGATCCACTGGGTGAATTTGTCTTGTATTTCATCGAATGTTACACCAAACGCAGTGTCAGTAGCCGTTTCTTTTGGTGGCAGGCGTCGCGCAACGACATCGAATTTAAGATCTTCAGGGCCACTGTATGATAATGCCTTTTGCAACGAGTGTGGTGGGGCTTGCCCATTGAGAGTGACTGATAACGGACCTTTGAGAGGGTCTAGAAACTCAGACCCGTCTGGACCAGTTACTTCAATTCCCAATTCATACTCTAACAGAGGCTCACGCAGTTCCTCTTCAGAACAAGTCTCAAGTTGAACTAAGCGGTGTCTTGGGGTACCGCGCTGGTGAACGGTGAATTTGCTCGAACCTTTTCTCGGAAAAGGGAGAGACACAAACCGCGGGTTTTTCGCACCCGTTGGTTCAACCTCGAGTGGTTTGGCGTTACGACGTGAAAACGGTACGATTTCGAACAGTGGATCCGTTTCAGATTTTGGCTCGATACCAAGCACAACTGAGGCTGTGCTAGGTGCTCTAATAGGGGCCTCAGTTGTTGGGTGCGCTCGTGCAGGCAACATAATATCTGCATGATACCCGTGTTTTGTCGCAATCGATTCACCAACAAACTGTTCAAGCAAATCTTCAGTTTCGTCTGAAAGATCAAACCCAACTACAACGTGCTCTCCCAGAGGGTATACTTGCGTATCATCCGGTAGATATGGTGGTTCAGTTCGTTCAACTGCATAGACTCGTTCACCGATACGAAACTCATGGGTTTGGGGGCGTCGAGCCCGGTCAGTTTCGCCTACAAAGACCGAATCAGTGGTTATTTTTTCAGCTGACCACACACCCTCAATCTCTTCGAACCGACCATTGCCCTCAATTTCAATTGTATATTCCTCTGCATCAGGGTCCAGCCGCACTAAGACTTCAGAGCGATAAGGATCAAAATCGGAGGGAACAGGTGTCTCCTTTGTTCCAGAAGACTCGATTGACAGATCAGACAGCACTGAATCGATTCTTTCTGTTGGTGAAAATTGCTCTTTGTCTGTCGTTGGCAACCGGCCGATAAGTTCAACGTGCGATCCCTCAAACTCTTTTAAGAATATCTCAATACGGTTCTCTCGCTCATTAGCCTCCGTTTCAGATTCTCGCTGTTCCTCGAGTAGCTCTTCGTATCCACGTTGTGTGCCCAGTGGACATTCTGTTTCGTCTAGGACACCAGGTTCGTGGGCAAAGTGATGCTCTCGTTCATCTCCGGTTCTCGGTATCAGGTTACCCCCACACCGTGGACACTCATAATATTTTGTTCGCGATTCGGCTTCTGAAATTGGCACTGTATTCCCGTACTTATCCTTGGCAACATCGAGTCGCACTCCCATGTAACGATTTGATGTCTCATTGAGGGCTAATATATTTTCCTGAGACTGATCAAGATAGAAATCAATCCTGATTGAGGCAATAAAATAAATAGCGAAGAGGATCATTACCAATCGTATGAAAGATCTCTGGGTGGTCATCCGGCTTTCTCAAGGGTCTAAGTCCCGGATTTCTAATATTCGAGAGCAACTTCGGCCAGTAATACCCAATTCATTTGAAGAGGAAACAGACCCGCATATTAGTGTCCTTCCAGGTTTTAAACTACCTAACGATGAGGTTGAAGCTTTCAAGAACTTCGTTTCAAACGGAATCCAACATCCCAATCATGTTGATGTAACGGGGTTTGACTGCTACCCAGAAAGTCAACCAATGGTTGTTATGTTAAGTTGTAACGTAGACCTGGAGAGCATCCGTCGGAAATTGTTGATGGTGATTACTCATGATGCTATTGATGGAGAGATAAAGTATCCTGCTTACGACCCACATATAACCTTATTCAAGGGAGGTGACGGTACAGCTGATGATTGGGAATTAAAAGATCAGCATAACCAGGCCATACGAACAACTATCACAGAGATTGAGGATGATCAATCCGTGCCAACTATCTGGACAGACTCGGACGTCTCTCTAGTGGCAGAGGTTCGAGAGTGAATCTGTCTCAGAGTATCTCTGGTAACAAAGCAAGCACTGCCACCACCCCGATCGCTGAGAATGTAACAACCAATGCAACGTTGAATTCCTTGAACCGCCGATTATTAATTTTACGGTTATGGTAGACGGCAACGGTATACTTCTTTAAGAATTCTAAATAAAATTCTTCGTTGTCGATTTGTGCATAGGTGATGATGTTTTCAGGACGCTGAAGTGGTCGTCGGTAGTCGCCCCCTCTTAATATGAAGAGACACAACAAAATAGATGATAGAAACAACACGAGTAAAATAATTCTTGGAAGGAGGCTGACTTGTTCTAAGATATTGAGGATCAACGGAATAAGAACAGCATTTAGTGCTAACAATCCAGCCGTTTTGTTTTCAACAGTTTTTCTGCGTGCCTCCTCGTCATTGTACTGACGTCTCATCTCTTCAAGCGATTCGTCAAGCGATGATCCATCGGTAAACTCTATTGTCTCGATTGCCTGGCGAAGTTCTTCTCCACTCATTTTGTTAACCGCGATCTATATACATTGCCCCACAACTCTCGCAGGTTTGGCGCTCGAAGGACACGTTAGCGGATCGGTAAGCGCTTCCAATATCACTTCCCTCACGACAACGAGGACACAACTTTCCACCCATATGTATATCGATGGGCGACAATATTAAAATTCTATCCAAAAGGGTAATACTAATAGCATTTTGTGTCAACCCATTCCTAAACTGAATGATTTAGCTGATAGCAGGTGCCCAGCCCTCTCCCTCAAGGAGCCACTGAAGGCAGCAAGTAGGCAGGGGTGGCTCACTAGCCAATTGAACCAACACCCTGCTGTACTATACTCTCCGAAAGGTATCGTTGATATCACTATTCAGAATTATTATTTACAAGGATTATGAAGGTATCAAGTAATGGTTAAAATCTCCCTGCTAAATGACAAGCAACTTTTTGAGGCTCTTTCAGTTATTCTTGAGTATAACTTTCAATCGGATTATTACAATAATTTACTTCAAGATGCGCTTGACGATGAGAAATCCCGAGTATATATTGCATCCGATACTGGAAACGTAGTAGGAGTGTCTGTGGTTTCTCTAACAGAAGGTGATGAAGTGGAGTCCTTTTTTTATGGAGATGCGCCATCGATCGGATCTATTATTGATTATGACGACGACCACATGTTTGCATTCTTAAGAGCTACGTACGTTACCCGACCTCGACTTGGAGAAGGGATTGGAACACAATTCTTAAACCGAAGAGAGAAATTTGCTCGGAATGCTGGAGCAGATAGTATTATTGTTGAGGTACAGGGCTATGATTCCTCGATCGATGCTAGACGTTTGTATGACCGTGCTGGCTACGAACGCATCTACGAATCAAATTCATATTGGCCAGCCCAACTCAAGGCGGATGTTAAATGCTCAAAATGCGGCTTGAATTGTTCTTGTGAGGGGGTAATTTACTACAGAAGTATTGAATCCGGCCCTAGCGGATAGAGTGGGTCTGGTGTTGACTCGAACCAATTGAGTAGCCAAAGCAGAGTTAAATATAGTATCCCCGTTCGATGCCAGTGAGGCAAGCTAGAGCATCATTGTGCCCGATTGCTGTTTCTTCGGTATCGATTGTTTTTGGTGGAACCTCTTCGGGGATATAATCAAAGGTAACAGTGTCTTCATCAATCTCTGGGCTCTGGATGAATCCTTGTTCATGAAGGAAGCTTAACTCTGTATTGATGGTGTCACGAAGGTCAGATTCAAACTTTGATGAGAAATGTTCATTACGAGTTGGACGAGTGTATCCATCGTCAACCATCTCTATATGTTCATTTGCTATTCCTAACCTATTCGCATAGATGTCAGGATAAGCTTCCACATTTGCTAATTCGTCGACGATATGAAAGTGTGTGTTAAGCAAATCCCGAACTTTCTCAGGATTGTTTTTAATGGTGTGTTCACTCGCAGCAATAATTTCATAATTGCGTACGTCTGAATATCGATCATCAGCAACTAACGTCCCGAAACGCTCTGCAAGTGTTTTCCATGGATCCCATGTGACTACCGCATCAATACGTTCTTCTCGGATGTGGCGATAGTGGTCTTGACAACTCATATCAATTGTTGCTACATCATTTGGATCCACATTCGAGTTGACCAACGTATCCTGGAACCATCGATTTACAGCAGATTCAAGATTGATCGCCACACCGACGTTTTTGTTGACAAGATCACTCACCTGTTCGATACCACTGTTCGGTGCAGCGATGATGCCCACACCGCCTTGTGAATAAGCTGAGACGCCCACAATCCGAAGTCCTAGGCCCTGTTGAACTCTGTAGAGTGCTTGGTTGAGGCCGAAAAATCCGACATCGACTTGATTTAGTCCTAATTGTGAACACAATTCCCGACTGGAATCATACGTTGTCGATTCTACCAGTTCATACTTTGAGGCGCCGTTATCACCTGACGTTGTGATCCGCGGGTCTCCGTAGAGGATGAAAGATGACGGAGAAAGAGGGTCTTGATTTGATTCCATAGCATGACTCCTTGCTATACGCAGTGAACGACCAACGGGTGTGCCGTCAAGCAATTCACCATAGAAGGACCGAGAAATTTGCTTTGATACAGTGTCCGAAACGGGCCACATCGTACCAACATAATGATCGACACCCGACGAGATTATTGAACTGGCCAGACCAGAGACATAACCATTTTGCTCCCAATATTCAACTCCTCCTGATGTCGATGAAGAACATGAGTTTAGAAACATGAGACGAGGAGAAGTATTTAATAAATTCATTAAATACTGTGCCGTTATATCAATATCATTTAAATGGATCTTACTATTCTCTGGTCTTTGTTCATCAAAACTCGTATGACCCGCGTAGTGGATTATATCATAATGGTTCTTTTCGAGGTAGTCAAAAATTAGATTATTAGAGTTTGCATCCTCCTGTATTAACATATCCACATTGACGTCCCGGTGAGTCTCAAACATATCATTCAGTTCTAAGACTTCCTCTTTGGCCCCCGGAAGATCCAGGCCTGGATCTCCGATCAATAAAACACGGAATTCATTAGTTTCAGGACGGTCTGTCGAGATTGTCTTATTTGCCTCAATGGTTCTCCCGACGTCGTTTTTAAACATGAAAAATTCCTCACCATCGTGCATCAGTTCCCAGGGTATTTCGACATCATTTGTAGAAATATTCACAAATTCTGCATCGACACCTAATAAGTAGTCTTGACATTCAGAAGAAATCAAGAGATTAAAAATCCGCTCTCCTAGTCGTTGTAAATCTACTGTAATATCGTTTTGGTCAATTGTGGGGTCTGCACTAGCTGCTGCTGCACTTCGAATATTTCCTGTCTGATCGAGAAGGCTCTTGAAATCGTTGCTAATCTGTGTTCTGATTCGCTCCGGGACTTCTAGATCACCTCTATAAGTTATTGTGCTTCGCTCCGGTTCTTCAATCCGGTACTGATATCCCGAATCAGTTCGTTCTATTTGGATCTTCCAGAGTCCCTTCTCAGCCATTTTCAGTTTGTAGGTAATGTCCATTCAAATAGATTAGGATAGAATACACAATTTTGCCAGTTGCATTGCGATTAGTAACTCACGAGTGAACTACTATTGAATACTAGCTACGGCAATTGACTGGGAATGATGATTTATGTTTCGAGAAATGTTCGGATTTGTTTCTCAAATGTATCAAATCTCGCCCAAGCCACTGAGCGTTGCTCGTCATCGAATTGAACTGGACCCACAAAGTAAGATTCAATATACCTGATTGTTTGGTTAAAATCAAAGTGTCTCTGTCAGATGCAGCATATTCATTGAACATTGATGAGATTTTAGGAGATTTCATTCCTGGCAGTTTGTTCCTTATTGGACTGGCTTTGCTTGTTAACTTGAACTTTGATCTTATCGCTGATTTAGCAGCCACACTGATCCTAATAGCACTTATTCTGGCATATGGGATTGGTCACCTTCTCCAATTCCTAAGCGGATTTGTTGGGTCGGCCCCCAAAAAATTTGTTAATGGTATGGAAGCAATAGAAGAAAAGAAGTATAATGAGGTTCCGTTTCAAGTGACTGAGGTTGAAAAGGGATTTATGGATTTATGTCGCGAAGAATTCAATCTCTCTGAGGATTACAACGACTATGGGTCTTTATTTGAAATGTTACAGAGTTTTTTGAAGGCCACTCCGATGAGTAAGGGACTGCGATTCCAGGCCTACTTTTCCTTTATGTCAGCGATGCAAGCAGCTGCATTCTTGTTAGCACTGTGCTCTCTGGGTGGAATCGTGCTGTATTTGTTTGACTGGCAGTTGATTCGCTCAGTTGAGGTTGCCATATTTTTGCTTTTCATCAGTATTATGACGTACCTTCTTTCAACAGAACGTCGGGATAAATTCGAACGGAACTGGGTTGAATATGTTATTATGGACGTATACACCTATTTTGTGATTTTTAAAGATGAGAAGCCCACAGAAAATAACTCATAGTCTCACTAGTACTTTGGCTGTGTGAAAAATAATTTGTCCCAAGTTATATCAAAATCACTGAACAGTTTTTTTAAATAGGGCGTATTGTTCTCTGCAATAAAGGGAGTTCCAGCGATGTGCCTTTCAGTCAGACATACGAAGTACCTGTCGTACACTTCCATTCCAATATCATCGTGTTCCTCACCGATAATTTCAGCCATTCCTTGCTTTTTTATCTTACCTCGAAAGACGAAGTGAATGCCCCCGCCTGATTGGGAAATTTCGGTATAGGTGTTTGCATTACGAATGTGCTTCCAGACTTGGCTATCAACACGACCTGTCTCAGGGTCACGACAATCGTCTACATCTACAATGATGAAATCATCTAGAGAATCATCGATATACACACCGGCACCCCCCAAAAGCCCATCATATCTCTCAAGAAGGTCTTGCGCTTCATTATAGGACATCCAATTGTCGAACTCCTTCCATCGGACTGGATATACTTGCTCAGTTTCGTCATCAACCTGCACTGGTCCTTTGTATGCTTTGTCTGCTCTTGGATCTTTCAACTCTTCAGTTGGGATCGGTTCTTTTGGCCATACGAGCCAGTGATCCAGACGTTTTAGTCGAGTAAGGATATGTTCCTCAGGGACATCCGATTCAACGATCCGTTTCATACTGTTAGTCTGAGTGTACGTTCATATTATTATTCCCTTTTGGGAGTATATTCACCTTCCTCATCGCGTTAATTATCGTGTGGCAATATTGGCGAGACAGTTTGACAAGACGCTTTGTAATTGAGATTTTTGACTCTCTTTGTGCTGTGGACGAAGTGGAATACTCGCAAGGGTGTAAGAGTCCGTTTGCGTTTGTGAAGATTGCTGACGATCAGATATATAACATAGTCCAGCAGTGCCGATGCCGTTGCCTGGCAACAAATCAACCATATAGCTAAGAAGTTGTCGTGAATCAGCTAAATCAATGGTAGAACCATATTTGAATTTGGCTTCTCCAACAAACACTATTTGATTGTTAACTTCCAGAAGAAAGTCTGGGCGTCCTGGATGGGTGTCCATTTCCGGAATAAGAAATTGACTGTACTCTTCTAAGACGGTGTCATAGTGGAGTGTTACTTCTGGACCAAAGGCAAATTTCCGAAAACCACTACCGATGGGCTCTGGCGGCTCATCTAACAGATCCTGTAGACTTTCAAAAAATAATCTGAGTAGCCACAATTCGTATAATGTAGAAGCCGGTTTTATTCCAATATCTAATTGGTCTCGATATCCAATTGACATTGCTTGACGTTGTTGATATGCTTCCCAAAGATCAATTACCCCAATCAGTTCATCTGGAAGGTCGCCACGGACACGGTCTAAAACGAGCGGATCATGAAAATCAATAGATAAGCTTTCCTCCAAAATGTCCACGGGCATCCCCGAGTGAAGAAATTCCTCATGATATCTATGACGTTTCTGGAACCGCTCAGTGAGAACCATGCTGTGTTGAGCAATTTTTGCAAATTCACGTGCCAATTCAGCATGGAATCGAACCAATAACATGTTAGCCAGACTTTTAAAAGAGAAATTGACCGCATTGTATACCACTTCCTGTGACCCAGTTGCACGATTGAGGAGTGTCTCTTCAACCTTAAGTGAGCCATTTAAAACAGGACCAGATTCAACAGTATGTGAAACATTCACCGGAGGTCTACCTGAGAGCGCTCGTTCAGTGTAGTCACGTAATGCTCGACTATAGCCCAAAAGCACTGCCCGATCATCCTGTGCCTCCTCTTGAAAAATTGGAAGGACAATCGATGCAGTTGGAATATCCCACACTTCAAGCCAGCCAGCAATATCTCGTTTTAGATCGTCGAACTCCTCTTCGGACAATTTATCAGGTTTAACAATAATATTCCCAGGATATCGTCCAACCCACCCTTTTGGTGCAAACCGAGGTGGCGCTCGACCGAATCCTGGTTTGATATGGGGCGGTTCAATAGCAATCTCCTGACTCTGTCGCAAAGATTGGATTCGAGGGTGGAGCGACTCTAAAAACTCATTCAGATCCGCCCACTCCTCATCGGTGAGATTAAGTTCTGCTTGAGTTTTTTCTCTGTAGGTATCCATCAAAAGATTTCTTTTGTTTCTTTGGCGTCTTCAAGACGCGATAGTGTTTTTGTCAGGCGACACGTTGCAACTACATTACATAGATGATCAAATTGGTCCGTTGCAGTATTCTCTCCTGCAATCGTCTCTGAACGTCGTAACTCGGACATGAACGAGTCGATTTGAGGGAGGAAATAGGCTTCAACAGCTGTATCAACCACTTCCCAGTCCGCTTGCTCAGGGAATAAAAATCGATACACAACGATATACCGGACTGCGTCGATGATTATCCCCTGACCGATATCAACAATCGTAGAAATCTCCTGGGCGATAAACAGCAATACAGTGATAAAATCATGTTCTTCGCCGTTAGCCTCAATTTCAAACTCAGAAAGTGCTTTGTCAAGTTCAGCTTCCGAATCAAAGAACTGATCAAGCATAGGAAGGCCAAGAACGCTATCTCCCGAGGTAATATTCGAGATCTCAAAATGCTCTACTACAGCCTGTTCAAGAACTAATCGGACTGCAGAGAGGTAGTCGTTGAGTTCGAGGTCAACCTTCTCGTACTTGTTTAAATTGACGACCGAATGTTGTTGAGAGACAAGAGTTGGAACTTCAATGAATGCAAATCGTCGCATGAATGCATAGCCAAGTGTGAACATTTGTGCTCGATCCTCCGTATTCATCGTCGAAAGAATCCGGAATGCACGAGGAATCTTGACAGACTTATCATCGAGCTTTAATGGTCTCTCATCACGATGTGTGACATCCAGCAGTGTGAAGACTTCTCCGAAGGCTTGATCTAAATTGGCGCGGTTGATCTCATCAATGATTAACCACGTTGGGTGTTCATACTCTTCTAATGTATCGTTACAATCGCTTGCCGCTTCCGTCACGATTCCCATTTCGGTGGTGAAATTAACGCCGTCTGGTTTATATCCACCCACGATGTCTCGGTATGTCCAC
>LKMJ01001776.1_pt1 | contig 19366 bp, 21 predicted proteins | sample 643391 | NCBI WGS metagenome assembly LKMJ01 (sample SAMN04112250, study PRJNA286221) | soda lake metagenome | biome: soda lake; feature: Kulunda Steppe; material: water; isolation source: sample PL-Br10 brine of Picturesque Lake | place: Russia: Kulunda steppe | collected 2010-07 | reverse complement strand
TCATCGCCGACCTGAAGTCGACCGCCCGCAACGGCGGTGGCGAGGTCTGGAGCGATGTGGCCGAGCGCCTCGAAAAGCCCCGGCGCACGCACGCGGAAGTCAATCTCGGCCGCATCGAGCGGTACGCTCGAGAGGACGAAACCGTCATCGTGCCCGGCAAGGTGCTCGGGTCAGGTGCCCTCCGGAAGGAGGTCACCGTCGCAGCCGTCGACTTCTCGTCGACGGCCCAGACGAAGATCGACCAGGTCGGCGAAGCGATAGAACTGGAACAGGCGCTGGAAAACAACCCCGACGGATCGAAAGTGCGGGTGATCCGATGAGTTACGCGGAGTTCGACGCCGAAGTCGTCGTCGACGCCCGTGACTGCATCCTCGGCCGTGTCGCTTCACAGGTCGCCGAACGAGCGCTCGACGGCGAGCGCATCGCGGTGGTCAACGCCGAGCGAGCGGTCATCACCGGCAACGAGGAGGACATCATGGAGGTGTACCGAAAGCGTGACGAGGTCGGCTCCGACCGCGGACCGCACTTCCCGAAACGTCCCGACCGGATGTTCAAACGCTCGATCCGCGGCATGCTGCCGTACAAGACGACCCGCGGCCGCGAGGCGTTCGAGAACGTCCGCGTCTACGTGGGCAACCCCTACGAGACCGACGACGGGACCGACCTCGACGTCCTCGAGGGAACCTCACTCGATCGGCTCTCGAACATCAAATTCGTCTCGCTCGGAGAGGTAAGCGAGGAACTGGGTGCTAACGTCACATGGTAACAAATACGTCAGGCAAAAAGAAGACGGCCGTCGCCAGAGCGACGGTCTCCGAGGGTACCGGCCGGGTTCGGATCAACTCCCAGCCCGTCGAGCTCACGGAGCCCGAACAGGCCCGGCTGAAGATGCTCGAACCGTTCCGTATCGCCGAGGCGGACCTCCGCGATGAAGTCGATATCGAGGTCACCGTCTCCGGCGGCGGGTTCGCCGGCCAGGCCGACGCGGTCCGGACGGCGATCGCCCGAGGGCTCGTTGAACACACGAACGACGCCGAGCTCCGGGACGCGTTCATGTCCTTCGATCGATCGCTGCTCGTCAACGACGTGCGGCAGTCCGAACCGAAAAAGTGGGGCGGCCCCGGCGCACGGGCCCGCTACCAGAAATCCTACCGTTGAGGTGATACGAGTATGATGGTACCGGTTCGGTGTTTCACGTGCGGTAGCGTCGTCGGCGAGCACTGGGAGGAGTTCAAAGAGCGGTCCCGTGAGGGCGATGAGGACCCGGCGGAGGTACTCGACGAGCTCGGCGTCGAACGGGCCTGCTGTCGACGAATGCTCGTTTCACACAAGGACCTCGTCGATATCGTCTCACCGTACCAATGAGAGGGACAAACCGATACGAAAAGGCACGAATCCTCGGGGCGAGAGCCCTGCAGGTGTCCTACGGTGCGCCGGTGCTCATCGATACTGACCAGACCGAGCCGATCCTCGTCGCCGCCGAGGAGTACGACGCCGACGCCCTGCCGTTCACCGTTCGACGGGGGAAGAAATGACGCTCATCACCGAGGTTCGGCTCCGACGGATCCTCGACAGTCGCGGCAACCCGACCGTCGAGGCCGAAGTCCGGACCGAAAACGGTGGCTTCGGACGCGGTGCCGCACCCTCGGGAGCGTCAACCGGCGAACACGAAGCCGTCGAGATCCCGGCCGAGGAGGCGATCGCGAACGCTCGCGAACTCGCCGTGCCGAGGCTCGAAGGGCAGGTTTACGCCGGCGACCAGCGCGGCGTCGACAACACGCTCCGCGGCGCGGACGGAACCAGCGATTTCTCCGAGATCGGGGCCAACAGCGCGGTCGCGATCTCGATGGCCGCCGCGAAGGCGGCTGCTGACGTACTCGGCGCCCCGCTGTATCAGCATCTCGGCGGCGCGTTCCGGGGTCGAGAGTTCCCGGTTCCGCTCGGCAACGTCATCGGTGGCGGCGAACACGCTGCCGACGCGACCCACATCCAGGAGTTTCTCGCCGCGCCGGTCGGCGCGCCGTCAGTTGCCGACGCCGTCTTCGCGAACGCGGAAGTCCACGGCGAGGTCGGCGAGATCCTCTCCGAACGGGGGATCTCGGCCGCCAAGGGCGATGAGGGTGCCTGGGCGCCGTCCATCGACGACGCCGAGGCGTTCGAGATCATGGCCGAGGCCATCGAATCGGTCGCCGATCAGGTCGGCTTCGAGATCGGCTTCGGGCTCGACGTCGCCGCGGCCGAACTCTACGAGGACGGCCTCTATCACTACGGTGAGGCGACGAAGACGCCCGAAGAGCAACGCGAGTACGTCGCGGATCTCGTCGGGAAATACGACCTCGTCTACGTCGAGGACCCACTCGACGAGAACGATTTCGAGGGGTTCGCGGCGCTGCTCGATCGGGTCGGCGGCCCGGACGCCGATCGGCCACTGATCTGTGGCGACGATCTGTTCGTGACGAACACGGATCGACTCGAACGGGGTATCGAGGCGGGCGCGGCCAACAGCATCCTGATCAAGCCGAACCAGATCGGGACGCTGTCGGACGCCTTCGACGCCATCGAACTGGCGCTCCGGAACGGATACACGCCGGTTATCTCCCATCGAAGCGGCGAAACCGAAGACACGACGATCGCACACCTCGCCGTCGCGACCGACGCTCCCTTTATCAAGACGGGCACGGTCGGCGGCGAGCGAACCGCAAAGCTGAACGAACTCATTAGAATCGAGGCAAACGCATGAGCGACAACGAAGAGGGGACCGACGCCTCCGAAATCGACGAGGAACTCGACGAACTCGAAGACGAGATCGACGAGGAATTCGACGAGCCGGAGGCGGTGGCCGATGAGGCCGACCCCACAACGGGCGAACCGACCGCCGAAGCGGCCACCGAGGAGACGGCCGACGAGGACGAAACAGAGACGAGCGACGAGGCGGACGAGGAGCCGGTCCTCGACGAGGACGTCATGCCCGACGACGAGGTGGACCTCCTCATCCCCGTCGAGGATTATCTGGCTGCCGGTGTCCACATCGGCACCCAGCAGAAGACGAAGTCCATGGACCGGTTCATCCATCGGGTTCGGACTGACGGGCTGTACGTCCTCGACGTCTCTCAGACCGATAGCCGCATCCGGACGGCGGCGTCGTTCCTTTCGAACTACAACCCCGAACAGATACTCGTCGCCTCCTCGCGACAGTACGGTCGGTTCCCGGCCGAGAAGTTCGCCGACGCGGTCGGCGCTCGAGCCCGGACCGGCCGGTTCATTCCGGGAACGCTGACCAACCCGGACTACGACGGCTACATCGAACCCGACGTCGTCGTCGTCACCGACCCGATCGGCGACTCACAGGCCGTCAAGGAGGCCATCACCGTCGGGATCCCGGTCATCGCGATGTGTGACTCGAACAACACCACGTCGAACGTCGATCTCGTCGTCCCGACGAACAACAAGGGTCGGAAGGCGCTGAGCGTCGTCTACTGGCTGCTCGCCAATGAGACGCTGGATCGCCGCGGTGCGGAACCGACCTACGCGCTCGAGGACTTCGAGACCGCGCCGTAGCACGTTTCGAGTTTTCCGTTCGTTGTTCCGCCTATCCGCCGAGCCGCTGCTCTCCGAGTTCGTCGTACAGCAGCTCGTCCGGTGGCTCGACGGACCACTGGACCGACTCGACGTCCGATCCGGGGGTGGCTGAGCCGGATTCGCCCGTTCCGAGAAAGGAGACGTAGGGGTTCGGAATCGGGTCGCGACCGGTCGAATCGTCCAGATAGAGCAGGTGGATCTGTGCGATCCCCTCGATGGTCGCCTCGATCCCCGTCGCTTCCCGAACCCCTCGGGTTGCACACTCCCGGTATGACTCTCCGGGGCGGCGGCTGTCGCCGGGATCGACCCACCCGTCAGCCCCTTCGTACCGGACCAGTAGCATACGCTCCCTATCGAGGACGCGAACACCCGCCCCGCCGATGACGCCGAACGATTCGAACGCCTCCAGAAGCCGGTCGTACCCCTTCATCGAGCAGTCGATCCGGCGCCCGACAACGTCGATCTCGCCGTACTCCGCCGCGAGATCGGCGACGAGTCCGTTGACGTGGCGGTGTAGGCTGACGGACACGTTCGAACCTGTGACCGCCAGCCGCTTGGGTGTTACTGCGTTCGGATATCCTTTTTATCCGTCCGTCCGAGGCGTCGGTATGACCACTTCGAGTGCGCCGGCGAAGGTGTATCTCTTCGGCGAACACGCCGTCGTTTACGGCGAACCGGCCGTCCCCTGTGCGATCGAGCGCCGGGCACAGGTCACCGTCGATCGACGCGAGGACAACCAGATACGCGTGCAGGCGAAGGATCTCACGCTCGATGGGTTCACGGTCACGTGGGGCGGAAGTACGGAACGGCGACCGGACGTCGACGTGCCGACATCGCTCGTCGAGGCCGCGATGGGGTACATCGAGGGAGCCGTCGATCAGGCGCTCGACGCCGCCGGAGCGGAAGACGTGGGGTTCGACGTCACAATCGAGAGCGACATCCCGCTCGGTGCGGGTATCGGTTCCTCGGCCGCGGTCGTCACCGCCGGCATCGATGCGGCGACCCGCGAACTGGGCGTCGAACTCGATCCAAAGACGATCGCTGATCGGGCCTACACAGTCGAGTACGACGTTCAGGACGGCGAGGCCTCCCGTGCCGATACGTTCTGTTCGGCCATGGGCGGCGCAGTCAGGGTACAGGGAGACGACTGTCGGCGACTGCGTGACGTTCCCCAGATCCCGTTCGTCATCGGGTATGACGGCAACACGGGGAATACGGGCGAGTTAGTCGCCAGCGTCAGGGGGCTCAAGACGGAGTACGAGTTCGCAGATGACACGGTCGGAGCTATCGGGGATATCGTCCGAGCCGGCGAAAGCGCGCTCAAAAACGAGCGAGTCGAGGAGATCGGCCGGTTGATGAACTTCAATCACGGCCTGCTTTCGGCGCTCGGGGTTTCGGCGCGCTCGCTGGATACGATGGTCTGGGCGGCTCGGGAGGCCGGTGCGTACGGCGCGAAACTGACCGGTGCCGGCGGCGGCGGCTGTATCGTCGCTCTGGATCACTCCGAGCAGACGCGGACCGCCCTCGAGTACACACCGGGGTGTGAGACGGCCTTCCGAGCGGAACTCGACACCGAGGGGGTTCGAGCCGAACGATGACGACCGTCCTCAAACTCGGCGGTAGCGTCATCACGCGGAAGGACACCCCGGAAACGGTCGACGAGAACGCGCTCGACCGGGCCGCGGAAACGCTCGCGAGGACGGACGACCGGCTCGTCGTCGTCCACGGTGCCGGCAGTTTCGGCCACCACTACGCGGCGAAACACGGAGTCTCGAAGACCGAGGGGACACACGACGACGAGGCGATCAGGGAGATCCACAGTTCGATGAAACGGCTCAACTCGACCGTGATCGAAGCGCTCACCGACGCCGGTCTTCCGGCGGTTCCGGTCCATCCGTTTTCGACGGCCGCACGAACGGCGGACGGGGCGCTGCGGATCGAAGCGGACAGTGTCGAGACGATGCTCGGGGAAGGATTCGTCCCCGTGCTCCACGGTGACGTCGTGGTTCACAAGGGCGAGGGCGCGACGATCCTTTCCGGGGACGAACTCGTCGTGTGGCTCGCGGGGGCCCTGTCAGCCGATCGAATCGGGCTTTGCTCTTCGGTTTCGGGGGTCTACGACACTGACGGGGGCGTGATCGATCGGATCGAGTCGTTCGACGAGGTCGTCGACGCCGTCGGCGAAAGCGACGAGACGGACGTGACGGGGGGCATGGCCGGAAAGGTTCGCGCGCTGCTGTCGCTCGATGCGCCGGCGTCCGTGTTCGGACCCGACGGCCTCGAGTCGTTTGTTGCCGGAGAGGACCCCGGAACTCGTATCGAATAATCCATAGCTGCAACCCACGCACTTTTTAAACCGGGGGGACGAACGTTCGGATAACCGAGCTACGGTCGCCCCGGATTCGGACGGGCGACCGGCGATCGTTCCCGGGAGACGGCCGATCGGGCAGTGCCGCGGTGCGCTTTACCGCGGTTGCCTCACCGGTACCGACCGGGGACCCACCGACTACGTCGGTGTCGCGTCCGTCACAGACGGCCGTGTATATGGCCGGTCGCCCAGCCCTTCGACCGGCTGGCGACCTCTCGGAGGTAAACCATGGAAATCGAAATCGCAACTATCGGTGGCTACGAGGAAGTCGGTCGGCAGATGACTGCCGTCCGTGCAGGGGACAACGTCGTTATTTTCGATATGGGGCTCAACCTGTCGAAGGTCCTCATCCACGACAACGTCGAGACGGAACGGATGCACAGTCTGGATCTGATCGATATGGGCGCGATCCCCGACGACCGCGTGATGTCGGACATCGAGGGCGACGTTCAGGCGATCGTGCCGACACACGGTCACCTCGATCACATCGGCGCCATCTCGAAGCTCGCACACCGGTACGACGCGCCGGTCATCGCGACGCCGTTCACGATCGAGCTTGTCAAACAGCAGATCCAGAGCGAGGAGAAGTTCGGTGTGCAAAACGACCTCGTCAAGATGGATCCGGGCGAGACGATGTCGATCGGCGAGAAATGTGAACTCGAGTTCGTCAACGTCACTCACTCGATTATCGACGCGATCAACCCAGTCCTTCACACGCCGGAGGGAGCCGTCGTCTACGGTCTCGACAAGCGGATGGACCACAACCCGGTCATCGGCGATCCGATCGACATGAAGCGGTTCCGCGAGATCGGCCGCGAGGGCGTTCTCTGTTACATCGAGGACTGTACCAACGCCGGCAAGAAAGGGAAGACACCCTCCGAATCCGTCGCACGGTCTCAACTGAAGGACGTGGTATATTCGCTCGAGGATTACGACGGCGGGATCGTCGCGACGACGTTCTCGAGCCACATCGCCCGCGTGAAATCCCTCGTGGAGTTCGCCGAAGACATCGGTCGTCAGCCGGTTCTTCTCGGCCGATCGATGGAGAAATACTCCGGGACGGCCGAACGGCTCGACTTTATCGACTTCCCGAGCGATCTCGGGATGTACGGCCACCGGAAATCCGTCGACCGCACGTTCAAACGGATCATGAACGAGGGCAAGGAGGATTACCTCCCTGTCGTCACCGGTCACCAGGGCGAACCGCGGGCGATGTTGACGCGGATGGCTCGCGGCGAGACGCCGTACGAACTCGACAACGGTGACAAGGTCATCTTCTCGGCCCGGGTCATCCCCGAACCGACGAACGAGGGCCAGCGCTATCAGGCCGAGCGATTGCTCGGCATGCAAGGTGCCCGGATCTACGACGATATCCACGTTTCGGGGCACCTCAACAGCGAAGGTCACTACCAGATGCTCGACGCGCTGCAGCCTCAGAACCTTATCCCGGCGCATCAGGACATGAAGGGCTTCTCACCGTACGTGGACCTGGCCAGAAACCAGGGCTACCAGATCGGTCGGGATCTCCACGTGACCCAGAACGGGAACACCATCCAGCTCACGGAATGACGACCTCAGAGCGCGTCGAATCGGCCATCGCGAATCGCCGGACGATCGTCAACGAGGCGATCGACGAGCAGCTGCCGATCAAGAACCCGGAGCGGCTCTACTCGGCCTCGCGGTATCTGCTCGATGCGGGCGGCAAGCGGCTGCGCCCGACGATACTGCTTTTGGCAGCCGAGGCGATCTCGGACGTCGAACCGCTTTCGGAGAGCTACCGGACGTTTCCCTCGCCGAAAGACGAAGCGATAGACGTGCTCTCGGCCGCCGTTTCGATCGAGGTCATCCAGTCGTTTACCCTCATTCACGACGACATCATGGACGACGACGACCTCCGTCGCGGTGTCCCCGCCGTCCACAAGGAGTACGACCTCGAGACCGCCATCCTGGCCGGTGACACGCTCTACTCAAAAGCCTTCGAATACATGCTCGACACCGGTGCCCCGGCCGATCGGAGCGTCGATGCGCTCGACGAACTCGCGACGACCTGCACCGAGATTTGCGAAGGGCAGGCCCTCGACGTCGAGTTCGAGGGCCGATCGGACGTGACGACCGACGAGTATCTCGAGATGATCGAGTTCAAGACGGCGGTCCTCTATGCGGCGGCCGCCTCGATCCCGGCGATCCTGCTGGGCTGTGACGCCGAAACCGTCGATTCGCTACACGGCTACGGGCTCGATGTCGGACGCGCGTTCCAGATTCAGGACGATTTGCTCGATCTCACCGTTCCCAGCGACGAACTCGGAAAGCAGCGTGGCTCCGACCTCGTCGAAAACAAACGCACCGTCATCACGCTGCACGCGAGAAACCAGGGGATCGATGTCGAATCGCTCGTGTCCGATTCCCCGACCGACGAGGAAATAGAGCTCGCGGTTGAGCGGCTCCATGACGCCGGAAGTATCGAGTTCGCCCGTGAGATGGCACAGGATCTCGTGGTGAGCGGCAAGCGGAACCTGGAGGTACTGCCGCCGGGAGAACCCCGGGACATGCTGGAGGACATCGCTGATTTCCTCGTCGAGCGCGGGTACTGAACGGTACATTTCGTTTCGACCTCGTCCACCGAGGCGAGCCCCGGTGAGAAACCATGCGGCCAACGATTTATATACGAACGGACAGCCAGACGGCCCGTGAGCTGACGCCCAGTCGACAGCCGGCCTCGGCGGGAGTGTGGATCGCCGCTGTCGACGGACGAACTCCGGTCCACCTGCTCGAAAGATAGATCCCAGGCGGAATCCGTGGGGTTTTGACGGTTCCCCCAGTAGTCGCCGCCAATGGACGAAGACCTCCGTGCGAGGATCGAGCGCGAGGCCGAGACGGCCGCGCTGTTCAATGCGCTCAAACACGAAAGCGACGCACAGGTCGGTGCGATCATGGGGCCGATGATGGGAGAGAACCCGGACTTCAGGCCACACGGTGACGAAATCCCCGGAATCATTGCCCCGGTCATCGACGAAGTGAACGACCTCTCCGTGGCCGAAAAGCGCGAGCGTCTCGGAGAGCTCGACCCGGAACTGATCGACGAACTCGACGCCGAAGACGAGACGGACGATCGGGCGCTCCCCGACCTCCCGAACGTCTCCGAGTACGATTCGGTTCGGATGCGGCTCGCGCCGAACCCGAACGGCCCATGGCATCTCGGCAGCGCCCGGATGCCGGCCGTTATCGGGACGTACAAGGGAATCTACGACGGGTGGATGCTCTGTCGGTTCGACGATACGGATCCGGAGACCAAACGACCCGACCTAGATGCGTACGGGGAGATACTCGATGCGATCGGGTATCTCGGATTCGAGCCGGACGAGGTGGTCAAAGCTTCGGATCGCCTCGAGACGTACTACGAGTACGCCCGAAACCTGATCGATGAGGGCGGTGCCTACACCTGTAGCTGTGACGGTGAGACGTTTTCCGAGCTGAAAAACGATGCTGAGGCGTGTCCACACAGGGACAAAGGCACGGAGACGGTCCGCTCCGAGTTCGAGGCGATGGTCGAAGGGGAGTATACGTCCGGTGAGATGGTGCTCCGTGTCCGAACCGACATCGAGCACAAAAACCCCGCGTTGCGCGATTGGGTCGCGTTCCGGATGGTCGATACGCCTCATCCCCGCCCGGAGGCGGCCGAGTACCGCTGTTGGCCGATGCTGGATTTTCAGTCCGGGATCGACGACCACGAGTTCGGGATCACCCACATCGTGCGGGGAATCGATCTGCAGGACTCGGCGAAACGACAGGCGTTCGTCTACGAGTATTTCGGCTGGGAGTACCCGGAAGTCGTCCACTGGGGGCACGTACAGATCGACGCCTACGACGTCGAGATGTCGACGTCGACGATCAAAGAGCTCGTGGCCGCTGGCGAACTCGACGGGTGGGACGATCCCCGGGCGCCGACGATCGCGAGTCTCCGGCGCCGGGGCATCCGTGGCGAAGCTATCGTCAACGCGATGACTGAACTCGGAACGTCGACGTCGAACGTCGATCTCGCGATGTCATCGGTGTACGCCGAGAACCGCAAACTCATCGACGACGGGGCGGATCGAATGTTCTTCGTCCGTGAAGGGGTCGAAAAGACGCTCATTGGAGGCCCGGACAGTGCCGAACCACCAGTCCATCCCGATCACGAAGAGCGGGGGGTCCGTGAGATTACCGTCGACAATGGTGTTCTCGTCGAGCCGGATGATGTCCCCCCGAACGGCAAACGGATCTGGCTGAAGGGATATGGGGCCGTTCGACACACCCGTGATGCGTTCGAGTTCACCGGGGACAGTATCGATATCGTCCGTGATGGTTCCGTGGACGTCGTCCACTGGGTTCCCGCCGACAGGAACGTCCCCGTCCGACTTCGGACGATGAGTGGGACGGAAACCGGTCACGCCGAACCCGGTATCTCCGAATACGGATCGGATGACGTCGTCCAGTTCGAGCGGATCGGGTTCGCCAGAATCGACCGCCACGAGGATGACGAGACGGTCGCATACTTCACTCACCCCTGAGCCAGTACCGCGAGGACGCCGAACGTTTAATACCCTGCCGCTACGTGAACATATAACAATGGCTATCGATCCGAACTTCGAACAGAACCGCGAACTGGAGGGTCAAGAACACGGGGTCGACGTGTGGGGGCCGACCGATCCACCCGAAGAGCTCGGTATCCGCGGCACTCACGTCGCAGTCGATTTCGATATCTGTCTCGCCGACGGTGCGTGCCTCGAGGACTGCCCGGTAGACGTCTTCGAGTGGGTCGACACGCCGGACCATCCCGAAAGTGAAATCAAAGCAAATCCGACCAATGAAGACCAGTGCATCGACTGTATGCTCTGTGTCGACGTCTGCCCGGTTGACGCGATCGATGTCGACCCGGGTCGTGCCGGACGGACGTAGGTCGGGGGTGTCCTTTTTACCTCGATGGGTCTCACGAACTGATGGGAGCCATCGAAGGCGTTCATAGATTCCTGACAGGGAAGCGAGATACTTCGCCGACGGGAGAGATCCGGAAGCTCCGGTTGGCTACAGTAATTCCCCGGGGACTACCGAAAGTATGTCCGTGAGGATCCGGTCGCGGATCGTGGCTATTGGACAATACGGCGTGGTTTCGAGGCCTATGAACCACACCGGTATATTCGGCCGTACGAGTGGCGTGTGTTTTCTCAAGGAGTATTTCCACGCGAATATCCGAGTTCCCCCGAACCGATCCGTGTATTCAGCGGATATTCCGTGGTAACAATTATTAAGGTTTGGTGGTAGTGAATTCATAGAGGAACGTTTACAATGAACACACTGGTGCTGACGAAGGGCGTCCCCGATTTCCGAGAAGGACAGGTCTCGTTCGACGAGGACGGACATCTCGAGCGAGGAAAGACGCCGACAGTGATGAACCCGAACGACAAACACGCACTCCGGGCCGCGCTGCAGACGAAGGTTCGTCACGGCGGGACCGTATCGCTGATGAGTATGGGTCCGCCGGGATACGGAGCGGTCCTTCAGGAAGGCATGGAGGACGTCTACGCGGACGAACTCTACCTGCTCTCGGACCGCGAAATGGGAGCGGCCGATACCTGGGCGACCGCGATGACGATCGCGACGGGGGTCGAACATCTCGAAGAGAGTCCGGACCTGATATTCGCCGGATTCAAGACTGCTGACGGCGAGACGGGGCATACCGGTCCCCAGGCGGAGTGGTGTCTGAATATCAACGAGGAGGTCCCGGATTACCCGCTTATCAGCCACGTCGTCGCGATCGATATCGACGAGGCGGAAAACGTCGTCAGAACCAAGCGTCTCGTCGAGGGGGATGTCTCCGAAATAGAGACCGTCGAGGCGGAGCTCCCCGCGTTTATCGTAGCGGATCCCGAATTCGAACCGACCTATCGGAAGGCCAGCCATCGGCTTCGGCACAGAGAACTCCGCGAGGAAACCGAAGCTCGTGCCGCGACGTTCGGCGAATATCTCGACGAGGATACCGAAAGCGAACCCACGGACTGGGAGCATTTCCACATGTGGAACCACGAGTATCTGAACCTCGATCCCGATTTCATCGGGCTCGACGGCTCTCCGACCATTGTCGCCGGTGTCGACCCGATCCCGAAAGCGCCGTCAGAGCGTGAGGCGACGGTCGTCGAGGCCGGTGACGAAGAGCGGATGAAGGACGTGTTCGAGGAAATCGCGCCGTATGCGGGGGGTGATTAGATGCCCGAAATAGATCCCACTGATCACGACATCGCCGAACTCGGCCCGAAAATGAAAGAGATCGACGACGAGCAGGAACTCGAAGAGATGCTGGCCCTCGAAAAGGGCGCTGAAGATCGGGCTCCGGTCGTGACGCTCATCGAGGACCGGCTCGAAAAAGTCGGTGGCGACGAGGAGGATACCGACCCCGATGCGGTCGACCTGACCGAGTTGACCATCGCGGATATCGCCAACATGATCCGTGATATCGAGGACATCGAAACCCTCCGAGACCTTCTCGAACGCGAACAGGAGGGGAAGGATCGCAAAGGAGCCAGATCCCAGATAGAGAAGAAAATAAACAACCTCGAAGACGACGATGAGGAAACGGAGGTCGAGTACGTCCCTCCGGAGGAGAAACACCCGGATCTGGACCATCCCACGAACGACAAGAAATACGTGGAAGGGACCGTCGGCGGCGAGTATCGTGACATGTGGGTCTACTGTGAAACCCAGCGCGGGAACCTCATCGACGTTTCACGGGAGATGCTCGGCAAGGCCCGGGATCTGATGGACGGATACAACGACGAGTACGACGAGTCGGAGGACGTCGTCGCGGTACTTATCGGGGACACGGTGAGTGATCTGACAGAGGAGTGTCTGGCGTACGGTGCCGATCGCGTCGTCTATCACGAAGACGAGCGACTTGATCGGTTCCGACACAAACCCTACACCGAGATATTCTGCGATATGTGCCGGGACTGGGACGTTGACTGGCGGGAGTATCACGAGCCTCGCTACACGCTGTTTCCGGCGACGAACAACGGCCGGGATCTCTCGGCGCTCGTCCAGGGCGAACTCGACTCGGGACTGGCCTCGGACTGTTCGGGACTGTACATCGAGGCTGCGGATATCTCGAACCCGGCCAAGACGGGCACTCCCGGGGAATCGAAGACGTTTGAGAAGGTGCTACACATGAAACGCCCGGATTTTTCCGGGTTCGAATACTCGACGATCCTCTGTATCGACAAGCCCCACCGGGACTTCCACCCACAGGGCGCTTCGGTGATCCCTGGCAGTTTCGAGATGCCCGACGCCGAACCCGAACCCCAAGGCGAGGTTGTCGAACATGACATAGCGCTTCCCGAGGAGTGGTTCCAGATCGAAGTGACTGACCACGACCAACTCGAGGAAGGCGTCGATCTCACCGGTAACCAGGTAATCGTCGCGCTCGGTCGCGGTATCGGCGACCGACCGACGGAGGGAATGGAACTCGGTCTCGAACTCGCTGACGCGTTCGAAGAGGCCGATCTCGGGCTCTCCCGGGGCGTCATCACCGCATCGTACGAGTTCGACGGCCACGTCGAAGGGTACGTCGCGGAGGAGCGTCAGATCGGCGAGTCGGGACAGGTCGTCGAGCCGGACCTCTACATCGCGGCGGGCATCTCCGGCGCCGTCCAGCACAGGGTCGGGATGGACGAATCCGACACGATCGTTGCGATAAACACCGACCCGGATGCCGATATTCGGGGCTTCTCGGATTATTACATCCGGGGTGACCTCTTCGAGGTGTTGCCCCGGCTGACGGAGGCGCTGAAGGAGGGCGAACTATCCGGTGCGATCGCGGAGGTGAACGATGACTAACGACTACGAACACTTCGAAGCAGTCGTCGTCGGCGCTGGTCCCGGTGGGGCCGCGGCGGCGGCGACGTTGGCCGAACAGGGTGTCGAAACACTCGTCTTGGAGCGTGGCGTCGATGCGGGCTCGAAGAACGTCTCCGGCGGCCTCATATACGCGGAGGAATCGGCCCCCTACACGATCGACAGTATCTTCGAGGGGTTTCGAGAGGAGGCCTCCGAGCGACCTGTCTCGGAGTATTACATCCACAACCTCGCCGGAGAGAAGGTAAAGACGATCGACCTCTCCGATATTCACCACCACGACACGGAGTGGTGTGACGCGGTGCTTCGCCGAGAGATGGATTCGTGGCTCGCCGATCGCGTCCACGAGAAGTGCAAAGAGACGGGCGGTGGACTGTTGACGGAGGTTCGGGTCAACGGGCTCCTTCGAGAGGAGGGTGAGATCGTCGGAGTCACCTGCGATGAAATCGATCCGATCCGAGCCGACGTAATCGTCGCTGCGGATGGCGTCAACTCGGAGTTGGCTCGTGACGCCGGTCTGATGGACTGGGACGAGCCGGACGAGTGGTTCCAGGGTGTCAAGGCGGTCGTCGATATGGAACCGGACGCAATCGACGACCGGTTCGACATCGAGTCGGATGACGGCGTTGCCCATCTGTTCTCGGGGGATCTCTTCGAGGGCGTTCGTGGCGGCGGGTTCCTCTACACCAACGAGGATTCGCTGTCAATCGGCACCGTGTTCCATCTCGACTCGCTGGCCGAACAGCGTGCCGAACCCCACGAGTTACTCGACGCGTTGCTCACACATCCCCTGCTGGATCAGTGGCTTGACGGCGAGTACGAAGAGCGAGAGTACGCCGCAAAGCTGGTACCGGACTCGAAGAAAGCAGCCAACCCCTCGCCACATCGGGGCCGGCTGTTGGTCGTCGGCGACGCCGCCGGACAGATGCAGGCCCAGGGTCCGATAATCAAGGGGATGAACCACGCGGTCACTGCCGGCGGGCTGGCGGCGGAGGCGTTCGCGGAGGCCAGAACTCGCGGTGACCCTGAGGCAGCCGGTGATCTCTACGAACAGAAACTCGTCGACGAGGGTGTGATGGCAAAGCTTCGTCCCCGCCGCTACCGGATGACTCGGGCGCTTTCCGAGAGCAGTCTGGCGACGAAAGTCGGTGGAGGTCTCGTCGATTCCCCCGTCGGCCGAACCGGCATGAAGCTGTTCGACGGCGTCATAGAGCGTGCGTTCAACTCGCCGCTTTTGCTGGGGATGATCCCCGACACTCGAACGTCGTACGTGACCGTTCCCCGGGTCCTCGGTGAGGCACTCGGCGAACCCGTCGAGGCGGAAAGCGAGATCGAACCCCCGAATCTCGCCGATCGGATCGGCGATCTCACCTACGACGTGGGTGATCCGCATATCGAACTCCTGGATAACAGCTACGAGGCGAGCGGGACGGCAGTAACCGCCTGTCCCGTCAGCGCGGAGGGGTTCGGTGGTGGCTGTTACCGCAGCGAAACGGTGTCGCGAAACGGCAACGAAGAGCGGGTGGTCAGTCTCGATACCCAGCCGTGTGTCGAGTGTGGGACCTGTGCTGTCGTCGCCGATACCGACTGGGATCACCCTGCCGGTGGAAAGGGCGTCGAGTTCCGAAACGGGTAGAGCATGAGCCAACTGTCCGAGCGAATCAGAGAGCTATCGGCGCGTGCCAGCCGTGATCGGGAGCAGTTCGACCCCCCGTCTTCACCCCCGGACGAGCAACGAGCGCTGTCGTATCTCGTCGACGGGGCGGGCGAAGCTGTCGCGCTGTATATCGAGGCTCGGACCGGAGAGATGGTACGGTTCACCGACGCCGAGTTCGCGTTGCTCGAACGGGCGTTCAACGACTGGCTCGAACTGTACGCGGCCTGCTATGGAGTCAATATCGAAGCCTCGTTCACCGTTCGCGAGGCCGCGGAACTGCTCATCGAGACCCACAGCATCCGCGAAACGGCGTTATTGTTGACCCACGTTCCCGATCGAGGGCAAGCAAAAGAGGGTTTAGCTCCCGACCGAAGCGCGGTCGATTGACTCGTACCGGCAACAACTTTATATAACGGTTAATGGTAACATTTACCATGCAGTTTTCCGATGAACTCGAATTCGGCCACCGGGATCGCAAAGATATCTACGAGTATATCGAACGCTACGGCACTGTCGATTACGAGAAAGCTCGCCGGTCCCTCGATATGAGCCCCGAGGCGTTCGGCCACCACGTCGCGGTGTTGCGTCGGGACGGAATCGTCACCCGAACCGAGGACGACGAACTCCGCGTGGATTTCGAGGACGACGAAAGCGAAACGTACGTCGATGACGGCATAGAGGTGACGATCCGACAGGCTCGGGAGAACGATCTGACTGGGCTTGTCGGCGCGATTCGAGAAGCGCTCGCCGACAAGACCTACATCGAGGGGGAGACGCTCGCCGACATCGTCGAAAGCGAGAACGTCCTGTTACGGCACAACGATCTGATGAAGCGCGTCTTCTTCGTCGCCACGGTTCATGGCGATGTGGTCGGGTGGACCCACATCAACTCCCCCGAGCTCGAAAAGCTCGAACACACCGCGGAGCTAACCGTCGGCGTCATCAACGAGTATCGCGGTCACGGTATCGGCTCGAAGCTACTCGATCGCGGCGTCGATTGGGCGCTCGATCACGATTACGAGAAGCTCTACAACAGCGTCCCCTCGTCGAACGAAGACGCTATCGAATTTCTGGAATCCCGTGGCTGGGACACCGAAGCCGTCCGGAAGAAACATTACCGGATCAACGGCGAGTACGTCGACGAAGTGATGATGGCAAAGATACTCAGCTAGGGCCACTCCACGTCGGCGTCCTCGAGCGGCTCCGGAACGACACCGTCCGCCTGGGCGAGCCCACGGGCGTGGGCCGTACAGACCGTCTTGTTTTCGTCCCACGGGATACGGAGCCGGACGGCGGCCGGTTCCTCACAGTCCGGTTCGGCACACTCCATGGAGTTCCTACGGACGGACGCTTATCAGGTATTGGGGTTAGGATTCCCGTTCTCAAAAGGGGTCGATCGCACCGACCGGTTGGATCTCGGCTTGCGGTATCTGGTATCCGGTATTCGGTATCCGATCTATTCGCTGGCGTAGCCGACGTCGATCTCGCCGTCGTCGAGTTCGGCCTCGACCTCCCGGGCGGCCTGAACCATGTTCTCCATCTTCCGGTAGGCGGCGTCCCGGGGGAGGAGCTTCACACCGCAGTCCGGCGAGACGGTGAGCTGTTCCGGCGGGACGACCTCGAAGCCTTTGACGATGTTCTCTTTGATTTCCTCGACGGTTTCGACCTCCGCCGTGTGAACGTCGACGACGCCCAACGCGAGGTCCTTGTCGAACTGCGGCTCTTTGAACACGTCGAGCTGATCGTAGTCGCCGTTGGCGAGTTCGAGATCGTACTCGTGGACGGGCATATCGAGGATCTCGGGGTAGATGCGCGAGTAATCGCCGTAACAGACGTGGAGCCCGAGGCGGACGTCCTCGGGAACGCCGTCGGCGGTGTGTTCGAGACACTCCCCGACGATGGCGTGGTCGTCCGGCGTCGTTGCGAGCGCCGGTTCGTCGATCTGGATGTATCGTGCGCCGGCGTCGACCAGCGCGTCGATCTCCTCGTTGACCAGCTCTGCGAGCCTGTAGGCGAGTTCCGCCTCGGTTTCGTAGTGTTCGTTGAACGACCACGAGGCGAGCGTGTACGGGCCCGTGATCGGAACTTTCACCGGTCGGTCGGTAACGCCGGTCGTGAACTGGAACTCGTCAACGAGCCACGGTTCGTCGTAGCTCACTTCGTCGGCGACCGACGGCTTATCGAAGTAGTTGTGTCCCCAGACCTTGACGGGGCCGTTGAACTCGTAGCCCTCGATCCGGTCGGCGAAATACTCGACCATCTCGTTGCGGCGCATCTCGCCGTCGACGACGGCGTCGAGCCCGGCACGGACGTGTTCGTCGGTGATGAGTCGGGCCGCGTCGTCGAGCGCCTCTTCGAGGTTCTCCTCGTCGAACTCCCGGTCGTCGTCCTCGGCGAGCTCCTTCGCTCGGTTCAGCCATTTCGGTTTCGGGTACGATCCGACGACGGTCGTCAGGAGGAAATGCTCCGTCGGGTGGTCCTCCGGGCGGAACTGCGAACGGGTATCCGCGTGTCCGTCGAAGCTCATAGCGACACCTCCTCGGTGCTCGCGGCGAGTGCACCGAGTTTCTCTTCGGCCCTGTTCGTCGGCAGATAGAACAGTTCGGTGTTCGAACTCACGTAGACGGTCTCGAACCCTTCGGCGGGGATCTGCTCGTGGACCCACTCGACGCGTTCGGCGATCTCTTCGGGCGTCTCGACGAGCGTGTTCTGCCCGTCGACGACGCCGAGTGCGATGTCGTCTTTCGTTCCGTACTCCTGGACGTTGTAAACGCTCCCCTCGTGATCGGAGACGAAATCGAACCCGATCGCGTCCACGTCGGCGTCCATCAGGTGCGCGTACGGTTTCTCCGGGATCGACCCCCAGTACGTGTGAACGACGACGTCGGCGTCGGTCGCCGACGCGACCGTATCGATCGCCTCGCTCGCCCGCTCGTCGATCCCGTCGTCGGGCGCGTCCGTGACGAGCGACGGTTCCAGGAGGAAGAGCGTCTCGACAGGCGGGAACCCCTCGACCTCGCCGGCGAGGAACTCGGAGACTGCCCCGAGGAAGGCCGCCTCATCGCCGTAGTGCTCGTCCGTCGCGAGCGCCGAAAGCGAGTACGGGCCCGGGAGGACGGCCTGCGTCGCGTCCGAGGCCGACAGCTCCGCCGCTACGTCGCCATCAGCCGACAGTTCGCCCCGAACGACCGGCTCGCGGTAGAAGTTGTTGTTGTCGTAATACCGAACGATCCCCCTCGTTTCGACGTTCTCGTGGACCGAAAGCGGGTGTGCCAGCATGTCGTCCCATCGGCCCTGCCCCTCGACGATCCGGTCGAGGCCGGCTTCGATCTGCCAGTCGACGAGTTCGCCGCGAACCCGGTCGTACGCCTCGTTGATTTCGTCCGATTCGGTGCCGGATATCAGGTCGCCCTTCTGGTGACCCTTGAGATCCGATAGTTCGTCCTTCGCCCAGTCGGGCAGGGGATACAGCCCCGGTGTCGTCGCGAGTACCTCCGTCATTGAAACTGGTTACGAGATGACAGCCTTTAATATTTCCTACTCAGGTATTCTTGTGAGTAATTTCGATGACGATAAGCCGCTCGAAGGGGAACGGCTCCGACGCGATCTCCCGGGTCACCAGCCCGGCATCGGTAGCGAGATCGAAGACGGCGTCGGGGTCGGTCAACGTGGAAACGAGCAGATAGCCCCGGCCATCCGGCCGCAGCAAACGGCCGAGGTCCGAAAGAAACGGACGGATCACTTTTCGTCCATCCGGACCACCGGAGAGCGCGTACTCGAGTGGATCGTCCCACTCCGCTTCCGGGGGTGTTGGGAGATACGGGGGATTGAAGAGGACCACATCGAAGCTGTCGGCCACGAACGGCTGGGTGAGGTTCCCC
>LKMJ01001775.1_pt1 | contig 19368 bp, 16 predicted proteins | sample 643391 | NCBI WGS metagenome assembly LKMJ01 (sample SAMN04112250, study PRJNA286221) | soda lake metagenome | biome: soda lake; feature: Kulunda Steppe; material: water; isolation source: sample PL-Br10 brine of Picturesque Lake | place: Russia: Kulunda steppe | collected 2010-07 | reverse complement strand
TTGCCTTTAAAATCAAAATCCTTCAGCTTTTTCTTGTTCATTTGCTATCCCCCCTGGCAGTTAAAGCTGGAGCAGGCAGCCCTGCGGGCCGCCTGCTCATTAACAGTTTTATTTTACAGTCCTGCTTCCTTCATTTTCAGGGCCAGATCAACCAGCCTAACTGAATAGCCCCACTCATTATCATACCAGGAAATGATCTTAACCTGATTGCCACCGATAACTCTGGTGTGGTGAGGATCATAGATCGAAGAATGAGGATCACCAAAGATATCTCTGGAGACCAGAGGATCCTTGGCATAACCCAGAATTCCCTTGAGTTCACCCTCAGAGGCTTTTTTCATGGCTTTATCGATATCTTCTACAGTCACATCCTTTTTTAGGTCAGCAACAAGGTCTATTACCGAGCCGGTTGGAGTTGGAACTCTGAAAGCCATTCCATCCATCTTGCCATCCAGTTCGGGCATGACATCGGAGATAGCCTTGGCTGCACCTGTTGTTGTAGGTACAATGTTTTCGGCGGCTGCCCGTCCTCTGGTAATTTTCTTCCAGCTGTAGGGACCATCCAGAATGTTCTGGGAGGAAGTATAGGCGTGAATGGTGGTCATCAGACCCTTTTCAATGCCAAATTCTTTATTAAGAACATAGGCAATTGGAGCCAGGCCATTGGTGGTACAGGATGCATTGGAAACTACATCATGTTTGGCCGGATCATATTCATCATCATTAACACCCAGCACAACCGTGAGATCTTCATTATCGGCCGGTGCTGAAATAATAACCTTCTTAGCTCCTGCTTCCAGGTGCTTTCTGGCATCCTTAGCATCGGTGAAAAGCCCGGTTGCTTCAATAACAACCTCGGCACCCAGTTCTCCCCAGGGGAGATTGGCGGGATCCTTTTCCGAGGTGATTCTAATTTTCTTGCCATCAACAATCAGACTGTCTTCGGTATAATCAACCTCTGCCTCCAATCGGCCAAAATTACTGTCATATTTCAAAAGATAAGCCAGGGTCTGAGGTTCAATTAGATCATTAACCCCTACAAATTCCACCTCATCATTATCAATTGCACTGCGGAGAACTCTTCTTCCGATAGCTCCAAATCCATTAATTCCAATCTTAACACTCATTTTATCAGCCTCCTGTTATAATAGTAAGCAAGTTATTTATTTAATCCCCTGCTCCTGCAGGGAGATTATCCTTCTGGCAGTATTTTCATCGGTGATTAACACATCCTGATATTCAGGCGAAATAACTGCGGGTATGGCCCGGGCTTTTTCTTCACCGCCTGCCACAGCTATGACCCTGTCAATTCTATCCAGATCTTCCAAACCGAGCCCCACTGAAGGAGTGGAATGTACGATCTCGCCCCGGGCATCGAAGTAAAAGCCAAAGGCTTCCCCGATGGCCCCTTTATCCTTCAGTCCGGCAATTTCCTCGGGTGTCCTGCCCCGGCGTTCTGCCATAACCTCAGCCTGACCCACACCGTGAATGAGAATATTAGCCTGACGAAGTATATCAAAGGTCCGCTGAATTGACGGCTCCTTTCTGATAGCTGCAATATTTTCCTCTCGAAGATTGTCGGGAACCTGGAGCAGGCAGTATTTGCCTCCCAGTTTTTTGGCAATGGTTGAAGCAATGGTATTGGCCTGGATTTCTACTTCTTCTCCCAGACCTCCCCGGCCCGGCACCACTGTAACTTCAAACTTCCTGTCAGGCTGGTCAGGAACCATTTCTGCAACCCTGGCCATGGTATAACCACCGGTAATGGCCAGAACATCCCGGGGCTGAAGTAGATCAAGCAGATATCTGGCGGCAGTCCGTCCCAGTTCCTTCAGAACACTGGAATGTTCAAGATTGCAGGGAACAATTATTATTTCAGGCAGCTTAATTATTTCCTTGAGCTTTCTTTCCAAATTGTAAAAACCCTTGATCTCCTTGATATATCTTTCCAGTTCTGCTAAAAAATCCTTGCCACTGGCTGTTAATTCTGCTCCGGCTCTGCTGACCTTAATCAGCTTTCTGTCGGTCAGAAATTCCAGCTGATTCCGGACCATCCTTTCACTGAAATCCAGGTCTTCAGCAATAGCCCGGCGGCCTATCGGCCCTTCATTATATATCTTGTGGAGTATTGAGTATCTGGATTCAGCGAGCTCAATAACTTCCGGGACTATTTTTCTTTGAATTTTGAAGAGATACTCCATATTTACCACCATTCTTTTTGGTCTTCCAACTACCGGGATTAATTTTACCCCGCAGGTACAAATATGTCCCAATACCGGCAAAAAAAATTTCCCTCTGACTCTTCAATGGTAATTATAATATATGTCTGAGAAGAATGCAAGCCTGAAAGAAAATTATTTAGGACTCCATTTTTTCCGCTGGACAGAGGAGGGGATATTAAGGGCCCGGCGGTACTTGGCAATTGTTCGGCGGGAAATGCTAAGTCCTTCATTTTTCTCCAGCAGTCCTGCCAATGAGCTGTCACTCAGTGGTGAATTCTTATCTTCCTGAGAAATATATTCCACAATTAAGGCCTTGATGCTGGCCGAGGCAACATTGCCTACCCCGCTGGCAAATAAAAATTTCATTGTAAAGAGGCCGGATGGAGTCTGGATATACTTGCCCCTCACCGCCCGGCTAACAGTGCTTTCATGCATTTTAATCGCCTCAGCTATCTCCTGCATGGTGAGGGACTTTAAATATCTGATTCCCTTCTCTAAAAACTCTCGCTGTTTCTGGATTAGCGCCTCACCAATTTTTACCAGGGTCATCCTGCGATTTTCAATCGCCTTGATCAGCCAGAGCGCCGATTTAAATTTATCCTTCAAGTATTCGCCGGTTTCATCACTGGAATTCTGACAGAGCATCTCATAGTAACGGGGATTGATATGAATAGCAGGCTGATAGCCGTCATTTAACTCCACCAGATACTGCTCATGATGCTTTTTGATTATCATATCGGGGCTGAGATAGTGGGTTCTGTTCTGAAAACTGTGATAGGCTTCAGCCGGCCGGGGCTGAAGATTTTTTATCTGCTGCAGAGCAGCCAGTATATCCTGGGGCTCGGCTCCCAGTTCACTGCAGAGCTGTTCCAGTGAGATATTCTCTATTTCCTCCCAGTATCCGGTGATAATTCTGGCAGCCAGATTGGTTTTGGCTCCCAGACTTTCCAGCTGAATCAGCAGGGCCTCTTTAACATTGCGGGAGGCGATACCTGCCGGATCCAGTTTTTGAATTTTTTGCAGCACCTGCTGGAAGAAACTAACCTTTTTCTGCTGTTGGCTGGCTATTTTCTCCAGAGGAAGATCCAGCAGACCCTCTTCGGTTAAATTATTAATTATGCAGCGGCCAACCTCCATTTCCTCCTCAGCCAAAACCTCGCAGAGCTGGCTTTCCAGGTGCTCCAGCAGTCTGGGCTGATAAGCTGTAAAATGTTCAAAACTTTGATCCCTGTCGCTGCTGAGCCCAGAGGCCTTCCGACCAGAATAATTTTTATAGTAATCCTCCAGCCTGGTTTCCCATTCCTGGTTTTCCTCCTGCTCCAGCATGGGATTTTCTGCCAGCTGTTGATTAAGATATTCGGCCAGCTCCTGATTATTGTACTGAAGGAGTTCTATGGCCATTTTCAGACGGGGAGTCATTATTAATTCCTGTTTTTGTTCCAGTTCCAGGTTCATTCCCAGATCCATTAATTATCTCTCCTATTATCCCGGGCTATTTTTCTTAACCGCCGGAAACGGTGGTTTACTCCAGATTTGCTCAGAGGAGGATTTAACTTCTGACCCAATTCTTTCAAGCTGGCATAGGGATGCCTGCGCCTTAATCTGGCAATCTCCCTGAGGCTCTCAGAAATATTCTCCAGTCCGATATTTTTCTCGATAAAATCAATATCCTCCAGCTGTTCCAGGGCAGCTTCGATTGTTTTATCCAGATTGGCTGTTTCAAAGTTTAATCTTCTATTAACATCGCCCTTTACTTCTTTAATAATGCTGGCATGCTCCAGTTTAAGCTGAGCCTGCTGGGCACCTATCAAATTCAGCAGGGAAATTATTTTTTTATACTCCTTAAGATATACCATATACCTGTCCTGATGTTCAATCATCCTACTGGTGATATCAAAAAGTTCCAGCAGCTTCACCAGATCTTCAGCCTGGGAATGATAATCACAGCGAAATTCCAGATGATATTCGCTGCTGGGATGATTAATTGAGCTTCCCCCAATAAACATCCCCCTGAGATAGGCCTGACCGACCTCTCCCCGCACCAGAAATTCACTGCTGATGCTGAAATCAATAGAATTATCCTCTGAAAGAATGCCAAGATCCTGAAGCAGAGTTGAAAGATCATCCTGGGGAGGAATATGCAGCATATAACTCTGTCCTTTTTCAAGCCGGGAGGGCTGAAATACCCTGATTTCTACCTGAAGTTCATATTCCTTTTTTAACCAGGTATAAATCATCCGCGCCAGATCCCCGTATCTCAGCTTTAATTTCACCGCCATTTTCCTGCTGGAAATACTGATGGATCCGGTCATCCTGAGCAGAGCAGCCAGTTCAGCTCTCCTGGCTTCACTGCTTTTATTCTTGTATCTGATCAATTCATGCTTAACCTCATCAGTAAAGGACATAATGCAGGCCTCCTAAAAATCTAATCCTCCAGCAGATCCAACACCACCTCGGCCAGCCGATCTGGATCATGACGCAGATAGCTGTCTTTCTGCTGCAGCAGCAGGTTCTCCTCTTTAATCCTGATACCCATTTCTTTAAGTTCCTGATGATCAACTTTGACAGGAAAGGCCCCCTCCTCTTCATAGCGGCGGGCAAGCTTTTCTGCTGCCTCCTGTCTGTTGACTATTATCCAGTCAAAGAGATTGTCCCCGGCATGCCGGTAAATTGCCTGCAGATGAGCTGAAGCCGAATAATCAACCGTTTCTCCCGGCTGGGTCATAAGATTGCAGATATAAACTTTCATAGCCGGGCTCTTCTTAATGGCTGCCAGCAGATCAGGCACCAGGAGATTGGGAAGAATGCTGGTATAGAGGCTGCCTGGCCCCACCACAATAATTTCTGCCTCTTCAATGGCCCTGAGGGCTTCAGCCGTGGCCCGGCAGTCTTCAGGCTCCAGAAAAACCTGAGAAATCTTTTTATTTTGCAAAGGAATGATTGACTCTCCAATTTGACAGGAATCATCGGCAAAAACCGCTCCCAGCCTGACATCCTGATTGGTGGCCGGTAGAACTTCCCCTCTGATGGCCAACACCTTGCTGGATTCTCGCACTGCTGCTTTGAAATCACCGAGCACCTCATTCATGGAAGCAATAAATAAATTGCCAAAGCTGTGCCCGACCAGGTGCCCCTCACTGCTGAATCGGTACTGAAAAAGATCCTCCATCAGCGGCTCGGTATCGGCTAAAGCCACCAGGCAGTTTCTGATATCCCCGGGTGGAGGCATGTTCAGTTCATCCCTGAGTTTGCCTGAACTGCCACCATCATCGGCTACCGTAACTACAGCGGTAACATTGCTGGTATAAAATTTTATCCCCCGCAGAAAATTAGCCAGGCCGGTGCCCCCGCCCAGGGCCACTATCCGGGAACCCTTCTTCAGTTTTTCTTCCTGGTAAAGATGTTCAACCAGCTCATCCTCTTCCCGGCTGATTCTGCTGATGGTCTGTTTGATGGCCATTATTACCACGAAAAGACCCAGGCCAACTACTCCCAGGCCAAGCAGCAGAGAGGCGGGAAAGGCCGGACCGCTTAAAAATCTCAACCAGAGGGCAATTTCTCCCTGGAAAAATCCCAGAAAATAACTGCTGAAAATGACAAGCAGACCGAGATTGATCACGATTAATCCCAGCAGCAGCAAAAAGATCCAGCGTTTTAATTTAATTCCTGGATAGAGCCATTTCCAGATTTTCACTATACATCCCCTGCCTGCTATTTATTGATATCACGATGTTCCACATTAACCCTGTACCCCTGGCTTGTCAGAAAATCACGCAATCGTAAAGCTGAGGCCACAGAACGGTGCCTGCCTCCGGTGCAGCCGATGGCTAACAGCAAATGGCTTTTACCCTCTTTGATATATTCCGGCAGCAGAAATTTCATCAGCGGAAAAAATTTATTATAAAATTTGTCAGCCACCGGCCATTGAAAAATATATTCCTGAACCTCTTCCTCTTCTCCAGTTTTCTCTCTCAGAGAATCAACATAATGAGGATTGGGCATAAAACGGACATCAAATACACAATCGGCATCCAGAGGAAGACCATATTTAAAACCAAAGGAGATAATAGCAATCGACATTCCGCGATATCCATTATCCGAAACAGCAAAATACCGATCAAGCTCCTGCTGAAACCTGCTGACTGATAATTCGGTGGTATCGAGCACCCGGCTGGCTCTTCCCTTCAATTCATCCAGCATCTCCCGTTCTTTTTTTATGGCATCGAGCAGCCTGCCCTCGCTCTCCAGAGGATGACGCCGCCTGGTCTCTTTAAACCGCCGGACCAGAGTTTCATCACTGGCATTTAAAAATAAAATTTCATAATTAAAATCCTCTTCATCCAGTTCCTGCAGAGAAGAATAGAGAGCCTGAAAAAAATCCCGCCCCCTGATATCACTGACTACGGCAATTTTATCCTTATTTGAGCGCTGGCAGAGAGCAGCAAACTTGGTTATTAAAGCCGGGGGCAGATTATCAACACAGAAAAACCCCCTGTCTTCAAAATGATCCAGTGCCAGCGATTTCCCGGCACCTGACATGCCGGTAATAATTAGAAATTTCATTATATCAACCTTTCCTTAAAACCTGATCTTCCACCTGTAACCCTCGAATGTTCATTTATTATTTTATCTTAAATTGCTGCCAAAGTAAAAAAACAGCACCTGATAGCAAGGTTTTTTTAATCTCTGGCCGTTTTAATTTTGGTAGGACTCTGCCAGCTGATACAGTCTTTTCCCTGGAGATTTTAAAACCCTGCCCAGCGTTAGTTTCGAGACCCTGACCGGCCTGTCAGCCTTGAAAACTGCCGGATTATTCCGGATTTTATTGAGGGTAGCCAGTCCTAAAGCATTATTGACGGCAAAAAATTTCCGGTAACCCTCAAGCGAGCGGGGGAGAGCCTGATAGTAGTCCAGCAGGGGTTTAACATGGGAAGCGGCAGAGCCGATCATTCTGTTTAGAGCCTCCAGGGCTCGTTCCTGTTCATCAGGGTCGAGAAGTTCCTCCTCATTGATTCCCAACTCAGCCAGAGGCCAGAAAATCCTGCTGCGGGATTCAATATCCTCTTTGATATCTCTGGTTATATTGACCTTCTGGAGAAAAAGACCGGCATCAACAAAGTTTTCCTGGAGAATCCGGGAGTTCTCATTTCCAACCGGAGCCCGGAGCATAATCAGATCGGTCAGAAAGCCTCCCACCGTACCGGCTACATAATAACAGTACTCATCCAGCCGGGCAAAGCTGGAAATCTCCTTATCCAGATATTCCTGCATTCCGGAATTCATCTCCTTTAACCAGTGATAGGACATTTCTCTTACTGCCGGAGTTAGGTTGTTATAGGCCCGCCAGATCATTTCGGTGCCGGCAACCAGCTCCTGCAAAGAGGATCGGGAAAATTTCCGGGCCCAACTCTGGATCTCCCGGGCTGCCTCCGGTAATTGAGATTGACCGGGCTCAAAAATAGCAACCACCCTGTCCATCAATTTCTTTCTCCTCTCCCGCTCCAGGCCGGGCAGTTCATCTTCAAAACTATCCAGCAGTCGGTCCTGAAGATATACTATCATCACCGGTTCCCTGATTTCTGGATCCAGCAGGGGAATGGTCAGGGCAAAACTGCGAGAAACCTTTTTTAATATTTCCCGGCAAAATTTTACCGGTTCCTGGGTCATAATTACACTCCTCTGATAAAATTTTAGAATATATCTCCATGCCCGGGAGGGCAGTTCTTTACTGGGTTAATATTTTGACCTTACCATACTGCTTAAACATTAAATTTCTCAGATTACCGGCTTTTTGTTTCTCTAGCTTCTGAAGATTAAATACTGCATACCCGCAATTATCAGAACTGCAGCCAGCAGGTAGCTCAGAGCAACTACTAAAAAAAAGGTTTCAGGGAAGGAATCTTTTCTTTCCGGTATTTTCACCGGTCTGATTTCCGGATAGTCATTCTCAAAATCAGCCAAAGTCTTTTCCTGGACCCCATCCTCCTCCTGCAGGTAATCAATTACCCTGGGGGCATAATCAAGATCAACATCCCGGGTGGCATGGAAGGACCAGTTGGTGGGATAATCCTGCAGTCCCCGGAAATAATCTTCACCAAAGGGGTCAAAGGCTCCAATCAGCAGATAAATCCAGGCGCCCTCCAGCCTCCCCAGCTTTTCTCCCGGTATATCCAGCCTGATTAAACCTTCCTCGGTTATGATTTCAGCTCCTTCAACATCCCAGGGCGAAGTTTCGGCATCTATATTCAAATCCCTGGTCATATCCCAGGGATCATCTTCCGGCGTCATCAGCCTGACCCACCAGCCGCTAATTCTGAGATGTCTGTTCCAGGAATGCTCGGGATTGAGTCTGATGTTGGCACCCTCCCGGAAGAGTTCACTGCTGCCTCCCTCTTTGGTATCAAAATAGAGATGAATCAGAGGATGGCTGAAGCCATATCTGCTGTCCCAGGGGTCTGTCAGACGGCCAAACTCAAATTCAAAGCGATAGATATTCCGCCTGAGATCCCTTTTCAGAGAGAAACTCAGCAGATCCAGCAGTTCCTTCTGAGGAGCAAAAACATTATGATTGGGGTAGGAATAATAGCCCGGCCCGTAATCATCTCCGGGAGGGTCAGAAAATTCAGCCAGCACTATCATATTACTGCTGGAAGTTTCAGGTTCTGCTGCTGGAACTTGATCAGCAGCAGTCATGCCCATGAGGAAAATGAAGAGCAGGAAGATGAGGGTAAGTTTTTTACTGCTGTGGTCAGAAAACTGCATTACACTTCCTCCAGTTTTAGCGTCTATTGTTGATGCGCTCCAGCAGATTTTCAGCAGCGTTATAATTCATGGAATTAAGACGGTGATTCATGGCCGCAACTTCAAGTACCAGTGCCAGATTTCTGCCCGGCCTGACGGGCAGCAGCAGCCGGGGAACTTCCACCCCCATAATGCTGTCGGTCTCCTTCTGCAGGCCCAGTCTTTCATAATTCTGTCCCTCCTGCCAGGTTTCCAGCCTGACAACTAAATCCAGGCTGATGCTGTTACGAACTGCTCCGGCTCCAAAGAGAGTTTTAACATTGATAATGCCAATTCCTCTCATTTCCAGAAAATATCTGGTTGCTTCCGGAGCAGAACCGATCAATTTCTGGCCGCCAGGAGACTTAACTTCAATTACATCATCTGCCACCATCCTGTGGCCTCTTTTAACCAGAGCTATAGCTGTTTCGCTTTTGCCGATACCACTTTTCCCTCTGAGCAATACTCCCATTCCATAGATATCAACCAGCACCCCATGAATTATTTTTCGAGGAGCCAGATTTTCCTCGAGGTAACTGGAGAGCAGACTAATAAATTTTGTGGTAGGCTTTTCAGTCCTCAAGACCGGAATACCGGCCTGTTTGGCAAATTCAATCAAATCCGGTGGAGGATCTATTGCCCTGGTTATGATAACGGCTGCCGGATTGAAGGAGTAAAATTTTTTTAGCCTCTTCTTCCTGGTCTCCCGAGATAATTCCTCCAGATAGGAAATTTCCGTTTTTCCCAGCAGATGAATTCTTTCCGGAACAAAATGCTTCCAAAAGCCGGTGAGTTCCAGTCCCGGTCTTTTCAGATCGCTAACTTTTATTAAATTTTCCCGGAAATCCGAACCTGCCAGAAACTCCAGTTTTAAATCCCGGGCAATTTCTGCTATGCTTAAAGCAGGCTCAATGTTTTTATTCTCCATTATCAACAACCCCTGCTGATTGCTACCGCTATTGCTCCAGCCAGACCAACATCTTCACCCAGTTCTGCTTCAATCAGACGGCAGTCCTTCTTTACTGACGGAATGGCATGATCAGCTGCCGAGTGCTGCATTATCTCCCAGAATAAATCCCGGGCTTTCATCACACCACCCCCGAAAACGATAAGTTCCGGATTGAGGAGATCTATCAGATTGGCCACCCCTATCCCTAGATAAAAACCCATCTCCTCGTATATCTTCCGGGCAGCTTCATCTCCCTGCCGGGCAGCCCGGGCCAGCTGAAAGCCGGTAAGCTCCTCCGGAGAACCGTTAAATCCCAGAAAACCATCTATTTCCTGCTGCACCAGCTTATTTCTGGCCTCTCTGATTATAGCTGTCCCGGAAGCCATGGCCTCCAGACAGCCCCGGTGCTGCCTAAAACCACAGGTCGGTCCCCCGGGATTGACAATCATATGTCCAATTTCTCCAGCCCCATCACAGCAGCCGTGAAAGATCCGACCCTGGCTGATTATTCCCCCGCCAATCCCGGTGCTGATTGTTATGTAAATCATCTCCTCTGCTTTCTGTCCGGCACCAAACATCTTCTCGCCCAGAGCGGCAGCATTAGCATCATTTTCCAGCAGAACGGGCAGCTCAAGCTCATCTTCCAGCATTTCAACAATGGGAAATCTTTTAAAAGGCAGATTGGAGGTTTCATAAACTATACCTGCTGAAATATTCAGCGGGCCGGGGCTGCCAATCCCCAGACAGGTCAATTTATCCATTTCGAGTTCTGCTTTCCCCAGAGCCCGGTGAATTGTCTGGACAATATTTTTGACGATCCTTTTTTCTCCCTTTTCAACCTCGGTTCTGGCCCTGCTTCTGGCAACTATCCTGCCATCGGTATCGCCTATTCCAGTTAAAATTTTAGTTCCACCCAGATCTACACCTGCGTAAAATTCAGCCATCCTGCTTATCATCTCCTTCTTTTCCAGCCTTTTCTTCTGTATACTGCTGCATAATCATTCTATTACCGATCATGATGGTCAAACCGATCAGCCCAAAAAACAGGATTGGAATGCCGGGTAAAATAACCAGCAGCAGAGCGGTAAAGCTGATCACAAACATAAGCCACAGGAAACTTGCCAGCATATTATCCAGAACCAGCAGCAGGGATTTTTTAATTCTCTGCCAGAGAGATTTTTCAGCTTCCCTGACATTTATTCCCCAGAAGTAAAGCTGTGACATGCTGAAGAAAATTATCAGATAAAAAATGATAACAACCAGTGGGATCATTAGATAGCTCTGTTCAATCCTTCTGTAAAAAAAATAGATATCCACTATCAGGATTAAATAAACTGCCAGGCTGTAAATAAAACCGGTCAGACCGGGTAAAAAGCTTTCCTTTAGATTCAAAAAAAGATCTCGAAATCTGGCCTTTTCTCCTGCAGCCAGACGATCCAGCACCTTGAGACCTGAGAGAAACAGAGGGCCGACCGGAATTAAAGATAGCAGCAGCAGTAAAAAACCCATCACCATACCCTGAAAGGAAAGAAAGAGCAGGGGAAAAACCAGGATAAACCAGAGAATGTTAAAAAATATCAGAAAAAAGAGATTATCATAAAAACAGCCAAATACCTGTTTGATCAATTTCCAGGCAAACAAAGTAACAGCCCCCTATGAATTTTCAGTTTCAGCCTGCTCATCCTTCTCCCGGGAGACTTCTGAAGTGCTGGCTTCCTTATTTTCTCCGGTTTCCTCATCAGCTAAAAATAAATAATCTAAAGCCCGGGCCACTCCCTGATTATCATTATCAGAAGTAATCCTATCTGCCAGCGAGCGAACTTCCTCGGGAGCATTGGCCATGGCAATGCCAAGTTTGGCCCATTCCAGCATTTCAGAATCATTGTAATTATCTCCAATAGCCACCACCTCTGACTGCTGGTAACCCCACTCCTGGCAGATATCAGCCAGAGCCTGACCCTTATTTACTCCTGCAGCCATAATTTCTATAAAGGAATCGGTGGAAGAGGTAATATTGAGACGGTGACCGTAAAACTTCTGTAAATAGCCCTTATAATAACTCCAGCGGTCAGAATCATCTTCAATAACCAGAAGTTTATGCACAGTTTCTCCAGTCAGGCAGGTTAATCTCCGGCCCAGCTCCTGACCCCTGACACCAATTGAGTTTTCATATTCTTCAGCCAGTTTGTTTCTATAGCGAAAGAAAAAATCATCCTCCAGATAAACCTGGAGATGCAGTCCATGGTTTTCAGCCAGTTCAACAACTTCCTGAGATAACTCCCCCGGAATAGGATGCTGGGAAATTATTTTACCATTTATTTTCCGGGAAAGTGCACCGTTATGAGTAACAATAGCACTGGTTAGTTTTAGCTGCCTGGCATAATCAACTGCCGAAGGAAAAATTCTTCCTGTCACTATGACCACTTCACACCCCAGTTCCTGAACCCGGGAAATTGTATCCCTGGTGACAGTGTCAATTTCTTTATTGCTGTTCAGCAGCGTCCTGTCAAGATCAAGTGCTACAAGTTTATAGTTCATTTCTTAATTCGCCTCCTGTTATAACAATTCAGTTTTTCTGGACAATTTCCTTCAAAAAAGATAAAAAAGGGCCCTTCAGGGCCCTGGCAAGAAAAGTTGAGAATTTGCTCTGAAGGCTGAGTACAGCTAATGGGCAGCTGCAGATAACCTCTGATCAGCAGATATCAGGAAAAGTTCTCCGTCAGCTCCAGAACTTTCTCCCGAATTTCCTTAAGTTTAGCTTCATCCTGATAATTCTTTAAGGTTTCATAGATAAGCTCTCCAATTATTTCCATTTCCTCTTCCTGCATCCCCCTGGTTGTCACAGCCGGAGTGCCCAGTCTAATTCCGCTGGTAACGAAGGGGCTTCTGGTTTCATAGGGAATGGTATTTTTGTTAACGGTGATGGAAACCTTATCCAGAGCAGTTTCGGCGTCTTTTCCTGTTATGTCCAGATTGTTCAGGTCCACCAGCAGCAGATGGGTATCGGTGCCGCCTGAAACAAGCCTCATTCCATAATCCTGAAGTTTTTCTCCCAGAGCACGGGCATTGCGAACAACCTGTTCCTGATATTCATCATAACCTTCGGCAAGAGCCTCTTTAAAGGTTACCGCCTTAGCTGCAATAATATGCATCAGGGGGCCTCCCTGGATACCAGGAAAAATTGCTTTGTCAATCTTCTTGGCATGTTCTTCCCTGGAGAGGATCAATCCTCCCCGGGTGCCTCTTAAGGTCTTATGAGTGGTGGAGGTAACAAAGTCAGCCTCTTCCACCGGATTGGGATGGAGACCGGCAGCCACCAGTCCGGCAATATGGGCCATGTCGACCATTAAATAGGCGTCCACACTGTCGGCGATTTTACGAAACTTTTTAAAGTTAATAATGCGGGGATAAGCACTGGCCCCGGCTATTATTAATTTCGGCTGATATTCCTCGGCCAGCATCTCCACCTGCTGAAAGTCAATAACCTCATTCTTTTTATCAACCCCGTAATGGACAGCATTATAATACTCTCCCGACATATTAACCGGACTGCCGTGGGTCAGATGGCCGCCGTGGGTCAGATCCATAGCCAGCAAAGTGTCGCCGGGGGAAAGAGTGGCAAAATAGACTGCCTGATTGGCCTGAGAGCCGGAATGAGCCTGAACATTGGCATGATCTGCCTGGAAAATCTTTTTGGCCCGTTCAATGGCCAGTTCCTCTACCTGATCAACAACCTCACAGCCTCCATAATATCTTTTCCCGGGATAGCCCTCGGCATATTTATTGGTCAAACAGGAGCCTGCGGACTCCATAACAGCCTGGCTGATAAAATTTTCCGAGGCAATAAGTTCAATATTGTTTTTTTGCCTTAACTCCTCTTTATCAATCAATTCAGCAATTTCAGGATCAACTTTCTTCAGTTCCTGCATTAATATCACCCTCCTGCCGCTTGGCTTATTTTCATAATAATCTCTGCTGTTTTCAGCTCTGTAATCTCTGTATTAGTTATTCTCGGCGCCTTACTTAAATCCTGCTGAATTTAATAAATTTAAGTTAAAAATTTACGGCAGGTCTTTCAGCCCTGATAAAAAAACCGGAGCTAAAAAAGCTCCGGTTTTAAAGAAATATTCTATTCGGGACTGATAGCTTCCACCGGACAGACCGGCTCACAGGCTCCACAATCTATACAGACATCCGGGTCGATGTGAAACTTATCTTCCCCTTCACTGATAGCTTCCACCGGACATTCAGGTTCACAGGCGCCGCAGGAAATACATTCCTCACTGATTACATAGGCCACATATTTCACCTCCAGATAGTCTGTTAAAATTTAAGCTGCAATAGCTATTTAAACATATAGTGATTAAAGTATAGTAAATTAATTGACATTTAGAATTATAATGGATCTGGAGATTTTAGTCAAATAATTGAATTTTAATAAAATTTATCTTTTTTCCAGGCAGGGTAATAGTCTAAATGGGGCGGGTGTACTCTCCCTGCTCTGCAAAGCAGCCTGGTGAGAAGCTTCAAGTATAAGTCTAAATAGGTCGGGTGTGCTCCTCCAGATAGTCCTTGATCACCTGAGAGAGCCGGGTGCTGATCCCGGAAACCTGCTGCAGCTCCTGACGGCTGGCCGATCTGATTCGGGCCAGGGAGCCAAAATGCTCCAGCAGAGCCTGGCGGCGGTCGGGGCCGATACCGGGAATCTGGTCCAGCATGCTGTGGGTCAGGCGCCGGCTCCGAAGCCGGCGGTGATAGTTAACGGCAAAGCGGTGGGCTTCATCTCTGACCCGCTGCAGCAGATGGAGAGCCGGAGAATCGGAGGGAATAATCACCGGCTCACCGCGATCGAGGAGAAAAACCTCTTCTTTTTTCTTGGCCAGTCCAATAATATCAAGCTGGGCCAGACCCAGCCGGTCCAGTTCACTAACGGCAGCATTGAGCTGCCCCCGGCCTCCATCAACCAGTATCAAATCAGGAAATTCTTTATTCTCGGCCAGCAGGCGGCTGTAACGGCGCCCGATTACCTCCTGAATCATAGCATAATCATCGGGACTTCCCTCACTCCTCATTTTGAACCTGCGGTAGCCGCTCTTATCGGCCTGGCCGTTTTCAAAGACCACCAGGGAAGCCACAGCATCGCTGCCCTGAATATTGGAGATATCGAAGCCCTCTATCCGGCGGGGCTGGTTTTCCAGTTCCAGATATTCCTGGAGTTCTTTAAGTTCCTGGCGGGCTCTTTTTTCCCGGTATTTCTGTTTGATCAAAGATTTCTTTAAATTCTGTTCGGCATTACGGGCAGCCATCTCCAGCAGACGCCGCTTCTGCCCCCGGTCCGGTCTGATAATCCTGACCCTGCTGTCCCGGGAACTGGAGAGCGTCTCCTCCAGCAGAGTTTTGTCCCGGGGGAGAAAATCCACCAGAATCTCGGCAGGGAGATCCTGCTGCCGGGCATAGTACTGCTGAAGAAAGGAGGCAGTCAGCTCCTCCCGCCCAGCCTGGCCGGCACCCTCCAGCAGCAGATAATCCTGACCGATCAGGTTGCCGTTCCGGATTATCAGAATCTGGGCACAGGCAGTTTCACCTTCTTCAGAGTCGGCCACAGCCAGTACATCCCGGTCAGTAGAATCCCCGGAAATGACCTTCTGCTGGCGGGCCAACTCCTGCAGGGCTTTGAGCCCATCCCGGTAAAAGGCAGCCTTTTCATAGTGTAGGTCCCGGGCTGCCCTTTCCATTTTGTCCTCCACCTCCTGCAGCAGGCTGTCCTGCTTGCCTTGAAGGAAGCGGGAAATCTGCTCCACCCTGGCCCGGTAATCCTTCCTTGAAATAGCCCCGATGCAGGGGCCGGAACATCTGTCTATATGATAATTGAGACAGGGTCTCTCCTCGGGTGAGCCGGCTTTGATCTCCTTTTTACAGGAGCGCAGCTGAAAAATTTCCTTGACCAGTTCTATGGTCTTATAGACAGCATCAACATCGGCATAGGGACCATAATAGCTGCTACCATCATTTTTCACCAGCCTGGTTTTAAAGATGCGGGGAAAATCATCCTCATCAGTGATTTTAATATATGGATAGCTTTTATCATCCTTCAGCCGGATATTATATTTAGGACCGTATTTTTTGATCAAACTGGCTTCCAGAATATAGGCTTCAACCTCAGTATCGGTAACGATAAAATCAAATTCCTCGATCTCATCAATCATTATCCTGGTTTTATAGGTGTGGCTACCCGAACTGAAGTAGGAACGGATTCGCCGGCGGAGAGATTTGGCCTTGCCAACATAAATTATCTCTCCCCGGGTGTCCTTCATCTGATAAACCCCGGGAGAATCAGGGACCTCCTCCAGCTGCTCCCGAATCTCAGATTCCAGGGAAAATTTTCTGATTTCCTCATCAGTCATCACATATCTGCCTCCTGTTGCCTGATCTAGCCGATGGCTTCAGTATCTCCCTGTTTTTCCTGCAGGATATCTCGAAGAAAATAACCGGTATAGGAGCCCTCAATCCCGGCAACTTCTTCGGGAGTACCGGTGGCTATCACCTCTCCACCCCGCTCGCCTCCCTCGGGACCCAGATCTATCAGATAATCGGCGGATTTAATCACATCCAGATTGTGCTCGATGACTATCACTGTATTGCCTCCCTCCCGCAGACGATGCAGGACTCCGAGGAGTTTGCGGATATCGGCAAAATGGAGCCCGGTGGTGGGCTCATCGAGAATATAAAGGGTGCTGCCGGTGCTCCTTTTGCCCAGCTCGGTGGAAATTTTAACCCGCTGGGCCTCGCCTCCGGAGAGGGTGGTGGCCGGCTGACCCAGGCGGATATAGCCCAGCCCCACATCCTGGAGGGTCTGCAGGCGCCGCTCCAGAGCGGGGACTTTGCTGAAAAACTCAAGAGCTTCATCCACCGTCATATCAAGAACATCGGCAATATTTTCCCCCTTATACTTAATCTCCAGGGTCTCTCTGTTATAGCGTTTGCCCCCGCAAACCTCGCAGGTAACATGAACATCGGGAAGAAAGTGCATCTCGATCTCATTGACCCCCTGTCCCTTGCAGGCCTCACAGCGGCCGCCCTTGACATTGAAGCTGAAACGTCCTTTTTTATAGCCCCGCTCCCGGGCCTCGGGCAGGTCGGCAAAAATTTTCCTGATATAATTAAAAACCTTGGTATAGGTTGCCGGATTGGAACGGGGGGTCCTGCCGATAGGGGACTGATCAATATTGATCACCTTATCCAGCTGATCCATCCCTTCGATTTCATCGTGGTCTCCCGGGCGTTCGGTGGAGCTGTAGATTTCCTTCATCAATCTGCGCTTGAGGACATAGTTAATCAGGGTGCTCTTGCCCGAGCCGGAGACCCCGGTTATGCAGGTAAAGGTGCCCAGGGGGATGCTGACATCGATATCTTTCAGGTTGTGCTGGCGGGCTCCCCTGATAGTCAGGTCCCTGTCTCCGGGGGAAACTCTCTCTTCGGGAATCGGGATCTTTTCCTCCCGGCGCAAAAACTTCCCGGTCAGAGATTCCGTAGCAGAAAGAATATCATTGAGGCTGCCGCTGGCCACAATTTTACCGCCCTGCTTACCGGCGCCGGGACCCATATCGATGATATGATCAGCCGAACGAATAGTTTCCTCATCATGCTCCACAACAATAACCGTATTGCCCAGATCCCTGATATGCTCGAGGGTGTTCAGCAGCCGGTTATTATCCCGCTGATGCAGACCAATGCTGGGTTCATCGAGAATATACATAACGCCCACCAGACCCGAGCCTATCTGGGTGGCCAGCCTGATCCGCTGGGCTTCTCCTCCTGAAAGGGTGGCAGCAGAACGCTCCAGAGTCAGATAATCCAGCCCCACATCACAGAGAAAGGTCAGCCGGTTTTTGATCTCCTTGATAATCTCTTCGCCAATTTTCAGAGAGCGAGAATCCAGGCTTTCTCTGACTTCGGCCAGAAAATCAAGGGACTCTCCAATGGAAAGGGCGCTGAACTCCGCAATTGATTTGTCACCGATGGTCACGGCTAGAACCACAGGCTTCAAACGCTGACCGCCGCAGGCCTGGCAGGGCCTTTCACTCATATATTTATCCAGCCGGCGGTGAGAACCGGGAGAACTCGAATTATTGATTCTCTCCTTGAGGTATCCGGTAATTCCCTTGAAGCTGGTATTATGCTGTCTGGTTTTGCCATATCTGTTGGTATAAGGAAAGCTCAGCTTTCTCCCGGACCCATAGAGCAGCACCTCCTGGATCTCTTCCGAAAGTTCACCGATTGGGGTATCGAGAGAAAAACCATATTCCTCGGCCAGGGCTGATAAAAGCTGGGGATAGTAGCGGCTGGAAGAGCTGCTCCAGGGCAGAATTCCTCCGTCGGAGATCGATTTCTTTTTATCCAGCAGCAGGTCGGGATCAAATTCCTTTTTGATACCCAGACCCTCACAGTTATCACAGGCTCCATAGGGACTGTTAAAGGAAAACATCCTGGGAGATAACTCTTCCAGGCTGATTCCGCAGTCAGGACAGGCAAATTTTTCGCTGAATTTAATCTCCTCAGCCCCCAGCACATCGATCATCACCAGACCGTCAGCCTCACTGAGGGATGTTTCGATGGAATCTGTCAACCTGCGCCTGATACCTTCTTTGATAATCAGCCGGTCAACCACAATCTCAATATCATGTTTATAATTTTTTTCCAGCTCTATTTCCTCATCCAACAGTAAAACCTCGCCATCAACCCTGGCCCTTACATAGCCATCCCGTCGGGCCCGGGTCAGTACTTTACGGTGCTCGCCCTTCCTGCCAGAAACAACCGGAGCCAGCACCTGAATTTTACTGCCCTCGGCCAGCTCCAGAACCTGGTCGACAATTTCATCTACCGTTTGGGAGGAAATCTCCTGACCACATTCCGGACAGTGAGGTGTACCGATCCGGGCATAGAGCAGTCGGAGATAATCATGAATTTCCGTGACGGTTCCTACAGTTGAACGGGGGTTCCTGCTGGTTGATTTCTGGTCAATCGAAATCGCCGGTGAAAGCCCCTCAATATAATCAACCCGGGGTTTTTCCATCTGGCCTAAAAACTGCCGGGCATAGGCCGACAGGGATTCCACATAGCGGCGCTGACCCTCAGCATAGAGGGTATCAAAGGCCAGCGAGGTTTTACCGGAACCGCTGAGGCCGGTAATTACCACCAGCTCTCCCCGGGGTATTTCCACATCAATATTCTGAAGGTTGTGCTCTGCAGCACCTTTAACAATAATTTTATCCTGGGACATTAATTTCACCTCTGAGACAGCTCCTGCTCCAGTTCCTGAATCTCATCCCGGATCTGAGCTGCTATTTCAAATTCCAGATTATCAGCAGCTTCTTCCATCTCTTCTTCCAGCTCAATGATTTTTTCGGTCAGCTCCCG
>LKMJ01001772.1_pt1 | contig 19389 bp, 19 predicted proteins | sample 643391 | NCBI WGS metagenome assembly LKMJ01 (sample SAMN04112250, study PRJNA286221) | soda lake metagenome | biome: soda lake; feature: Kulunda Steppe; material: water; isolation source: sample PL-Br10 brine of Picturesque Lake | place: Russia: Kulunda steppe | collected 2010-07 | reverse complement strand
GCTGGGGATACGCTCTATTCGAAGGCGTTCGAGAATATGCTCGACACCGGTGCAACCTCCGAACAGTCCGTTCGCGCACTGTCGGAACTCGCCACGACCTGCACCGAAATCTGTGAGGGCCAATCGCTGGATATCGAATTCGAAAGCCGGCCCGGCATAACGACAGCGGAGTATCTCGAGATGGTCGAACTGAAAACCGCTGTCCTGTATGCGGCAGCTGCGAGTATCCCGGCAATTATCCTTGGCTACGAGGATGCGTTCGAGCCACTCCACAGTTATGGCCTTGATATCGGTCGTGCGTTCCAGATTCAGGACGACTTACTCGACCTGACCACACCGACAGAAAAACTTGGGAAGCAGCGTGGGAGCGACCTCGTCGAGAACAAACAGACACTGATTACCGTCCACGCCCGTGAACAGGGTGTTGACGTTGATTCGCTCGTGAATACGGAGTCAGTCGAAGCCGTCACTGAAGCCGAAATTGACGAAGCGGTCCAGATTCTGGAGGATGCTGGCAGCATCGAGTTCGCCAGAGAGCGTGCACACGAACTGGTTAACAGTGGCAAACGCCATCTCGAAGTGCTTCCGGACAACGAGGCACACCGTTTGCTCAGTGAGATTGCCGAGTATCTCATCGAGCGGGAGTACTGAGAGTCGGTAATCCCCCCACTTGGCCTCTGTGACCAAACGCCACGGAACGGTTCTTTTATTTGCCGCTGTTGATGAAAGCGGGTATGGGTGAGCAGCTGCGGTTCGATATTACAGGCGAACGGGCAACAATCACGCTCAATAACCCGGCGATGCGGAATGCACTGTCGGTCGAAATGGCGGAGGAAATTAAATCGGCTGTTGCCGAGATCGAAGAGAGCGACGTCCGTTGTCTCGTTATTCAGGGGTCGAATGAAGCCTTCTGTGCTGGGGGAGATATCCAGTCGATGCTCGAAGCAGTTTCGAGCGACGCCGATATGGAACAGCTTCTCGAGGATGTCGGCGAGCCAATCAACCGAACCGTGCAAGCGGTCTACGAGTGTTCCGTCCCCACAGTCGCCAAACTCGATGGGCCAGCCTATGGGGCTGGTGCGTCGCTGGCAATCGCGGCGGATATAGTTCTTGCCAGCGAGCGGGCCGAAATGAGTTTTGGCTTCCAGCGGATTGGGCTCTCGGTTGATTCGGGAACGTCGTATTTGCTCCCGCGGATAGTTGGCGAAAATACGGCGAAAAACCTTGTTTTCCGCGACAAGATTCTCGACGCGGAGGAGTCTGCGGAACTCGGACTGGTACAGGAAGTGTTCCCGACCGACCAATTTGAGCAGGAATCACAGGCCGTTATCGACCAGATTGCCAGCGGTCCGACGGTGGCGTTGAAAAATACGAAATCGCTGATTCAAAATGGGCTTAATCGAACGATGGATGAGGCTATCGGTCACGAAGTCGAGGCACTCAAACAGGTATTTCCGACGGACGATTTCAGCGAAGGGGTGAGTGCCTTCGTCGAGCGCCGAACGCCGGAATTCGAGGGGAAGTAACGGAAAAAAGCAGTTCGGTTGCCTTTTGCCGCTCTCGGTGCTAGGGAGGGACAATGGCACGAATCGGGCTCGTCGTCAATCCAATCGCGGGAATGGGTGGCCGTGTTGGATTGAAGGGGACTGATGGCAAAGTCGAAGAGGCACGGGAACGTGGTGCGGAGATGCGTGCACCGGACCGCGCACGGGAGATGCTGGTTGAGCTTGCTGATATTACCGACGATATCGATCTATATACTTGCGGTGGGCTGATGGGCGAGGAGGAAGCGAGAGCCGCTGGGTTTTCACCGACTGTCGTTGCCGAATCACCAGACGAGGACACCACTGCCGAAGATACTCGGCGTGGTGTCCGCGCCTTGCTTGCACATGACGTTTCGCTTATTCTGTTCGTCGGTGGCGACGGGACGGCGGTGGATGTCGCCGAAACGCTCGCTGAGGCCGACGACGAGACGCCAATTCTTGGGGTGCCGGCAGGTGTCAAAGTGTACTCGTCAGTGTTTGCTGTCACGCCCGAGGCGGCCGCTCACATTGCCGTCACGTACGACTCGACAGAGCGAGCGGAAATTAACGATATCGACGAAGATGACTACCGTGATGGTGAGGTACGAACGGAACTTCGAGCGCTCGCGACAGTACCAGTTGCGGACCAGCGACAGGGCAGCAAGCAGATGAGTGCGGGCACTGTGGACGGACTGGCCGAACGGTTCGCTTCCGAAATACAATCAGGCGTTACCTACATTCTCGGACCTGGTAGTACTGTGGGGACAATCAAAGAGGAACTTGGTATCGATGGGTCGCCACTTGGAGTTGATGTGTATCGGGATGGGGAACTGTTAGCCGCTGACGCGGCCGAACAGGAGATCCTTGCCAACCTCAGTGAGGAAAACGTCGTCGTCGTGACCCCGATTGGTGGACAGGGGTTCGTTTTTGGCCGTGGGAACCATCAAATATCGCCGGCTGTGCTCGAACGGTCGACGGTTGAAATCGTCGCCTCGCGTCGGAAGCTGGACTCGCTTGGCGTTCTTCGCGTCGATACCGGTGATACAGCAGTGGATGAATCCCTGCGCGGGTGGCAACGTGTTCGCGTTGGCCGTTATGAGACGCGATTGATGGAAGTTGTCTGACCGGCCCTGCGAGGCGAGGCAAATCAGTAGCGCTGCGTATGTTCTGATATTCCGGGAACTTGCGCAGATGGTGGGCAAGACACAAAAAGCTGAAAATATAATGAACTTTCACCCAAAAACCCAGAGTCATCGACCAATATCGTTCCAAAATTTAGGAAGTATGGATAAGATTAAGGTCAGACAGAGCAGTAATAGGGTATATGGAAACAAGAAAGGTGCAACGGCTCGGCCCCTCAACGTTGGCAATGACGCTCCCAGCGGAGTGGGCACAGGCATATGATGTGGAGAAAGGAGACGAGGTTTCTATTCGGATGGGTGGAAAAGGGACGCTCACTGTCCTCCCTGAATCGGTGCAATCAGAAGAGAGCGAAGCGATAATTAACGCAAGTGGGCTTCCTGCGGATGCACTCGAACGAGCCATCGTCGCACAGTACGTGCTCGGTCGACGGATTATTCACATCGAAGTCGAGGAGGGTGAAACACTCCAGAGCACCCATATCAACGCCGTATATAACGCCGAAACGCAGCTGATGGGGTTGGGTGTTGTCGAAGAAACGCCGGAAAGTATCGCCATTCGGTGTTCGGTCGACGCTGAGGATTTTACGCTCGACAATCTTCTCGAACGGCTGGAATCAACTGGTTCGACCATGCGAAACGAGGCCATCAAGGCCCTTGCACATCAGAACCCAGACCTCGCCCAGCGTGCCCTCAACAGGGAACGACAGGCGAACAAAATCTTCGTCTTGCTTCTCCGTCTGATTTTTACCTCCTATCAGAATCCGAACCTGGCCCGGTCTGTGGGGCTAACCGACGGATTCCCGCTCATCGGCTACCGTTCGATTGCCAAGAACCTGGAGTTGACTGCGGACAACGCGGAAGATATTGCAGAGATTGCGCTTGAAGCGAAAGGACACGAACTCAATATCGACCAGCCGACGATGCGTCGAATCAGAGAGTTTACCGATGAAGTGAACGAACTCACCCATCTCGCGGTACAATCTGCAGTGGACAGAGATTATGATATGGCAATCGAGGTTCGTGAACGGTTTAACGACATCAACAATCGCGAACAGGATATTCTGAACGACCTTCCGGAGATGAGCAACGAGGAGTTACTGCAGGTTCGCGAAGTGCTTGTGAGCCTCGACCAGACGGCACAGTATGCGGTACGAAACGCCGAGATTGCGACGAACCTCGCCCTGAACGAGGAATCCGAACACATTACTATTCAGTGACAACCCTCTGATGGTCGGGTCGACTGCTCCGGAGTCATACCGGGTGAATTAAGTAAGAAACCGGTTTAGCCTCAGTTATGGCTGAGACGAAACAGGGGTCGGACCTGGGAACGGGCCTGAGTGTACTGTTCGGGCTGATTGTAGTGCTGGCCTCGATTGCGACGGCGACAGCAGCATTCCTCTCCGAAACGCAAGGGAGCGATACGATGCAGATTCTCTCTGCCGTCGGATTGACTGTTGCCCTCGTCGCGGCAGGACTTGCCGTTGCGGTTATCCACCTTTACGAGTAGTTGTTTTGTGATACTGTGGCAACACCCGCAGACAAAATAAGGGATTAGTATGTGGGGCTCGTAGTAACAACTAATGAGCAACCTCAGCGAGGAAGATAGACAAATTCTGGAGTACCTCCGCGACCGCGTATCCGGAGGTGAGAGTTACTTCCGGTCGAAAAACATTGCCGAGCACATTGGTCTCTCCGCAAAACAGGTCGGGGCGCGCCTGCCGAAGCTAGCTGAGGAGTCCGACGATGTCGAAATCGAAAAATGGGGCCGCGCTCGCTCGACGACCTGGCGGGTGACACAGGCGTAACGGGGCGTTCACCTTCGATATCTATCCGAACGGTGATTTCTAGCAGACCGACTATTGGTCACCACGACAACGGGAGGTTTTTACTCACAGTCTAGTAATCACCAATATGGTTGTTCGCGTAGAGCGGGTTGTCGAGGTTTCAGCCCCGCAGGAAACTGTCTGGGATTTCATCGCCGACCCAGAGCGACGAGCCACTCCAATCAGTGTCGTCGAACGGTTCGAGCATCGAGACGATGGTCACCACGTGTGGCATGTCTCGCTCCCAATCCCACTTGTCGACCGAACTATCGCGATTGAAACCGAAGAACAAGCACGTGACCCACCATCGTATGTGGAGTTTGTCGGCACCTCGAAAGTATTACGCGTTGTTGGTGAACACACGCTGGTCGAAAACGACGGAATAACCACCCTCACCAACCGATTTACTGTCGACGGGAAAGTTCCCGGTGTCGAGCGATTTTTCAAACGACAGATGGATGCGGAATTCGACAATCTCGAACAAGCTCTCCAGGAGTATCTTGGTTCTCTCAGTAACGAATAACTCCCATGAAACTCGGACTCGCACAACTGGAAATTAAACCCAATCGGCCGGAACGAAACAGACAACAGGCGGCTGAAGCTATTCAAACGGCTGCAACGAAGGGCGTTGACCTCGTTGCACTCCCCGAAATATTCACCGTCGGCTACTTTTCGTTCGATGCCTACGCGAGGGCCGCCGAACCGATTGATGGACCAACGATACAGCAATTGAGCGAGCACGCAAACGAACACAATGTTGCCGTCCTCGCCGGGACTATCGTTGAAGACCTTGCAGAATCCGCAGCGCACGGATTCGAGACACCTGCCCCGGATGGGTATGCGAATACCGCCGTGTTTCTCGACCGGGACGGGAACCGTCAGGCAATCTATCGCAAACAGCACCTGTTTGGGTATGATTCCGCGGAATCAGAGCTTTTGACCGCTGGCGAGACATCCCCCACTGTTTCGTTCGATGGATTTACCATCGGGATTACCACTTGCTATGACCTGCGGTTTCCCGAACTCTATCGCCGACTCATGGAACATGGTGTGACGCTCGTTCTGATACCGAGTGCATGGCCCTATCCCCGAGTCGAACACTGGGACGTCCTCACACAGGCGCGCGCTATCGAGAACCTCTCGTATGTGGGGGCTGTCAACGGGGCAGGTTCGTTTGAAGATGCCACGTTGCTCGGTCGGTCGGCCATCTATGACCCATGGGGGACAACAGTTGCCAGTGCGGGTGATGACGCTGCCCTCGTTGTTGCTGATATAGAACCCGAAGTTGTTGATGAGATTCGCAACGAGTTCCCGGCACTGGAGGACAGGCGAGAGAGTTACTGATACGGTCGTTCGTGACTCTTTACCGCCATGGTGACTCAAATTACGTGTCTCATGCCCTGATAGTCTGGTATTTGTGACGTAGCCACGAAAATAATCAGGAACGACCGTATGGAAGAATTGTGTCTGCCTGCTTGACAAGTGGCGTCGTCCAATGGATTGCGTCAGAGGCCTCCCGGTTTCGTCGGTGCGGGTAATACTTCCCCGAAGCGGGACCTTTATTTGTGATTCCGACCTACTATCGGTCGCCGGTATGGGCGCTTTTCACGTCATAACCGGTATATGGCGCTGCTCGGTCGCCAAGGGCTGCCGCGGGACTTGTGGCCATGTGTCCGGACACAGCCACTTTCACTCTGCCTCCTCGTCTTCGTCTTTCTCGGTCCAAGATGTGACCAACTAAGCCTTTGCAACCATTACGGGAGGTATGGAATATAGCTATACGGGGACGGCACACACCGAGTTGGTGGAATCATACCGGAACGATGCTGAGTCGTTCCAGACGTGCAAATCCCCGGGTTTTCCCGAGCGTCGAGCCGTTATCAAGGAAATCGATTCTTTACGCCGCCTTCTCTTTCCGGCGTGCTGGAACGCAGATGAGCTGGTTGGCAGTGAGGATGAAGTGCTCGCCGAACTGAACGAACTGGGACGACTGTTCTGTAAAGGTATTCAGCCATATTCGCCATCCTGTATGTCCTCAACGGTGACGAAGGTGCTCAATGCGCTTCCGGAAATCCGTGAGCTGTTAAAAAAAGATGTGATTGCAGCGTATAAGGGCGACCCAGCTGCAAAGAGTTACGTCGAAATCATCCGTGCGTATCCGGGGCTCCAGGCGACGATGGTCCACCGCGTAGCTCATCTCCTGTATAACGACGGTCAGCCAGTCTATGCGCGGGAACTGACCGAGGCCGCGAAATCCACGACTGGAATTGATATCCACCCCGGTGCGGAGATTGGCGAGTATTTCTTTATCGACCACGGGAGCGGTGTTGTCGTCGGCGAGACTGCGACAATCGGTGACTGGGTTCGCATCTATCAGGAGGTTACGCTGGGGGCTCTGCACTTTGAGGAGGAAGAAGACGACGAGAGAACGCTGAAAAAGGATTACAAACGCCACCCGGATATCGGGGATAACGTCGTCATCGGGGCTGGAAGCAAAGTTCTCGGTCCAATCACTATCGGGGACCACGTAAGTATCGAGGCGAACTCGTGGGTGACTGAAGACGTTCCCGACCACACGAAGGTCTTTACCAACCATCCTGAGTTGGAGCGCAAATCGTTCGACAAGTAAATCTGCGCCATTCACTCGGGTTTGAGTCCAGCGATTGTTCTTACGTCTTTTCTTCTGAACTGGTCAACCGTGACAGGCCGACCCAGAGCACAGCGAACATGACTACAAAAACCAGAGCGCCCTGCATCGCTTTTTTTGCCGTACTCTTTTCGGTAGAATCGTCAGTCTCGGTTTCGTCTGCAGGCTTGTCATCGCCGACGCTTACCGATGGTTCAAACTGCAGGTTGTGTATGTGTGGCTCTACTAATGTGAATTTCGCGCACATACTGTCTTTACGGTTGGTTCATACTTGAATCACGGTCCATCTTTTCACCGTGGACCGACTATTGTTCTCGTAAGTACTTTTGTGGTGTGGCGAGTATCAGTATGTATGTACGTCCGGGATGCGAAAAATCGAGATGAGGCCTGGCTACTGGAACATATCGAGGCACTGGGACTCGATGAAACAGCGTTTCGCTCCCGCGACTACGTTATCGCGATGGATGAGTACGACCACGACAGGGCAGGGTTCGGTCGTATTCGTATTCACAAGACCGACAACGGGGAGATCTGCGAACTCACAAGTATTGGTGTCCTGGAAAACTGGCGGGAACAGGGTGTCGGTGCACACGTTGTCGAGCGGCTCGTGACGACCGCTCGTGACCGCGATTTCGACGTAGTCTACTCGCTCACCAGTGCCGACCGCTATCTCAAACAGTTTGGCTTTACCCGGATACCGGAAGATGAGTTACCATCGGTCTTACAGAAACGTCTCCGTGAGAAACGCGAGGAACTTGACCCCGAAGCCGTTCCGATGCGGATACAGCCTGACCGGTTCCGGATGCCACAACACCTTCGTGATGCGTTCAAAGGCGCTCGTTCGGAGACCGAGGAGGAAGCGCCGGAAGAAGGGCCGGAGGATTTCGGCATCGACCCCGATGAAGTGACATACAAATACGATACCGGTAACTGATGCCGGGACTGAGGATTCGCTTCAGTTCCAGTTTACTTCTAATTTGAGGTGGACGGCGGTGAGTACGTGTTGTATTCGAGGAATGATGCATACTCAAGCGAAGGACACAGCGACGAATTACCGAGCTATAAAGCGCGCTCTCTATCGGTTTCTGCCTTTCTGACGGCCCACCCGAGAAACTGGCAGCATCTCGTAGCTTCCCAATACTTATATCCTGAAATCTAATTAGATATAATTACAGATGTCAGAATCATTCCCGTCGTACGTAGATGTCGATTATTCGGCTGGGACCGATGAGGACCCGGCTGATTATCCAACGTTAGATGCCAAACTCGAACAGGCTGTTGCAGTCACGAAAGCAGGACTCGAAACCTACGAAAATCCTGCCATTCTCTGGACTGGTGGAAAGGACTCCACGCTTGTCCTGTACCTCCTGAACGAAGTTGCCGAGGAGTTCGGATTCGAGCTACCGCCGGCTATCTTTATCGACCACTACCAGCATTTCGATTCAATCCATGCGTTCGTCGACCGCTGGGCTGACGAGTGGGGAATCGAAGTGATTTACGCGAGTAATGATGACGTGGGGGCGTACGTTGAGGAGAACGGATTGACTCCTGGGGACGATATCCCGATTTCCGAACTCGACGACCAGAACCAGCACCACGTTCGCGACCTGCTGGAATATGAAGAGGATACGTTCCCGTTCTTGCTGGATACCTATGTAGGTAACCACTTACTGAAGACGGTCGCTCTCAACAACGCCCTCGAAGCGTACGATATCGATGGTATCTTCTCCGGTGTTCGGTGGGACGAACAGGAAGCCCGTGCAGAGGAGACGTTTTTCTCCCCTCGTCATGACCCCGATATCTACCCACCACATGACCGCGTGCAGCCGATTCTCCAGTTCGACGAACCAGCGGTCTGGGATGCGTTCTGGGAAGTTATCGTCCCCGAAACGGTCGACTCTTATCCCGTCGGATATGTACCGGATGGCGCTGCGGACCTCCCCGGGGACCTCGGTGTCGAGGATGTTCCCGTCTCACCGAAATATTTCGATGGTTTCCGCTCGCTCGGAAGCGAAATTAGTACGGAGCGCAGCGCAGAGCAGCCAGCGTGGCATCAGGACCTCGAACGGACGACCGAACGTGCCGGCCGTGCACAGGATAAAGAGGATTTGATGGCCCGTCTGCGCGACCTCGGGTATATGTAACTTGTTCAATTGACCAAGTCACAGCTGGTTGTCGTACAGGATAATCGTCGCTTGATTGCCCGTCCCGTCTTCTCGCCGACCCAGTTGTAGTTCCCCGCCAACGGTATCGGAAACCCAGTTTGCCAGCCAGAGCCCGATACCGACCGAATGAACGAGTGGTGTTTCTTCACCCTGATTGATGGCTTCGATGTCGCTTTCACGAATTGGTGGGCACTCGTCTTCGATTACGGTCCGAACTGTCGTCTCCGTGGTAGTGACACGTATCCGAACCAGTGGGTCCGAATCAGGGTTATGTTCGATGGCGTTTTCGATGAGTTCGGAGACAGCAATCCGATAGGATTCGGGAACGTCGGCGACGACTTCCTCGGGAAGGTTTGTTTTGATGCGCGCTTGTGGATACTCACGGCGGAATTTGACCGCCAGATGTTCCGTCAGTTCCACGAGGTCGGTTTGATAATCATCCGACGGATTGAAACCGACCTCCGTCTGTGCGGTTCGTGCCTTCTCGCTGAGGCTCATCAACTCGGTTGCTGCATCCTCGATCTGCTCGGCTGCTCGCTGATACTGCTCGTCGTCGGATTCTTTGAGGATTGCGGCGTGCCCGAAAATAAGGTTGAGTTTGTTGCGAACGTTATGGCGCAAGACACGACTGAGTACATCGAGCTTTTGCTCCCGGTGGCGGCGTGCACGAATATCTCGTGCCACTCCAGCGAGCCCATCGTATTCGCCATCTTCAGTTCGCATCAGGCTGAATCGAACTTCTACGGGTTTGTGCTGTCCCGACTTGGTAACAACGGTAGTAAGAATCGAACCCGACGACGAATCAGACCGCAACACCGCCTGAATTTTCCGGTTAAAATCAGTAAAGTCGTCCTCTTCTAACACGAGCGTCGGGTCCGCCCCCACTAACTCGGTTCGGTCATACTCGGTCAATTCGATGAACGCATCATTGACTAATGTAAAGGTTCCCGAGCTATCGAGCAGATACAGCCCATCTTCTGCCTGCTCAACCAGGTGAGCATATGCTCCGAGCATCCCGTTTTCATGTCCACCTTCTTTGTTCTCTGTCCCACCATCCGTTCGGGTACCCGACACGGGTTCGACTTCCGGTGTTGAGTCCCAACGTTTGTCGCCAGTCATCAATATACAGCCCCTGTAGCTCTTTCTTCGGCCGCCCCTCTTAACTGCACCGGCCGTTACTTCTTTTGAGAGTTCTGTGATAGCTTTACTTTGTGACTGTCACTGAAACTGGTGCTCGGCGCACGACGGTTTCAGCGACGCTACCCAGAAGCATCCGTCCCAGACCATCACGCCCGGTCGACCCGATGGTGATATGGTCTATATCTGCCTCTTTTGCGTGGCTGATGATTACTTCGGCTGGCTTTCCATCGAAATATGCTGTCTCGATATCGCTGTTGAATTCTGCTGCAATCTCCTCCGCATTTCCGAGTACCTGCTCGGCATGCTCTACACGCCGCTCTGCCCAGTCTTCGAGCGCGGCAAATGGCTCATAGACCTGTCTCCGCGGCAGCCGTGTCTCCTGAGTCGGGTACAGGACGTACAGTGCTGTTACTGCTGCGTCCGGAAATTCTTCGAATGTCAGGCGCAAGGCGTGTTTCGACTGATTCGAGCCATCAAACGGAACCAGCACCCGCTCTGGTGGGTCGAGTGGACTATCGGTTCGGATAACCGTAACTGGGTCGCTGGCCCGTCGAACGACTGTTTCGGCAACGCTTCCGAGGAGAATCCGTGCTGCTCCTGTCCGTCCACGGCTACCCATCACCACTCTGTCTGCGTCGCCGAGTTGCAGCGTGCGTAGAATGACCGCAGCAGGCCGCCCGTAGGCAACCTCCGATTCGATTCGGTCTGAATCGGGCGCTTCTGCGGCCACCGTTGCAAGGTCCTCAGTTGCAGAGTCCATCATCTGCTCGAAGCGATGGTCCTCGAAGCCACCAGCACCTGTGTGGTCCGCGAATGGTTCGACGGCATGCAACAACACGATGGTAGCATCCGGATAGACACGCTGTGTGTAGGTTAATGCAGCATCTGCGTGTTCGGAGTAATCATACGGGACCAGGATTCGTTTGGTCATACCTGCTAGTTCAACGGCATCCAACAGGTTTCTTTCGGTGAATCACTGGTTCGTCCCATCATGTCTGCAAGCAAACCGGGTTCTTTGTTAACTACTGACAATACCCGACGGCCCGCCGGTAGCATAAAGCATATCTCCGGTCGTCCCTGACTATCAGTATCACACTCTACTATGAATGAAGTCCAACTGGAGGTCGCGAAAGCGTACCCCAACGATTCGGGTCGTGGAATCGCCCGCCTCGACCCCGATACGCTGTTGCACTTGAAGCTCTCTCCCGGGGATATCATCGAGATTGAGGGAGCCGATACGACCGCTGCGAAGGTCTGGCGAGCAGACCGGCAAGACTGGAATACGGATACGGTTCGTATCGACGGGTTCACCCGACAGAACGCGGATGTCGGTATCGGGGAACGGGTTGAAATACGTAAAGCGGAAGCACAGAAAGCTGAGAAACTTGTGCTCGCCCCACCGGAGGAAGCGAGCGTTCAGTTTGGAAGCGACGCTGCCGGGATGGTCAAACGACAAATCCTCAAACGGCCGGTCGTCGAACGCGATATCGTTCCTGTGATGTCCTCGACGAACCACCCATTCATGCGCTCACCGGGCCAGGCAATCCCGCTCATCGGGGTCGAAACCGAACCTGACGGTGTGGTGCTCATCACCGAAGATACCGAGGTCGAACTTCGCGAGGAACCAATCTCGGGTTACGAAAAGACCGGCGGTGGCATCACCTACGAGGATATCGGGGGATTACAGAAGGAAATCCAGCGGGTCCGAGAGATGGTCGAACTGCCGATGAAACACCCGCAGATTTTCAAGAAACTCGGCATCGAGCCACCACAGGGTGTCCTCCTCCATGGCCCACCGGGCACAGGGAAAACCTTGCTTGCGAAAGCGGTCGCCAACGAAACCTCAGCCAGTTTCTTCTCGATTGCTGGCCCGGAGATCATCTCGAAATATTACGGTGAATCCGAACAACAGCTACGTGAAATATTCGAGGATGCAAGCGAGGAATCACCGAGCATCATCTTCATCGACGAACTCGACTCGATTGCACCAAAGCGCGAGGATGTGACAGGAGAAGTCGAGCGGCGTGTTGTTGCGCAACTGTTGACGATGATGGACGGTCTCGAATCCCGTGGACAGGTTATCGTCATCGCTGCAACGAATCGCGTCGACAGCGTCGACCCGGCGCTCCGTCGCCCCGGCCGATTCGACCGGGAAATTGAGATTGGCGTGCCCGATGAAACAGGACGGGAGGAGATTCTCCAGATTCACACCCGCGGGATGCCGCTGTCTGATGACGTGGCACTCAGCCGACTTGCCGAGGAGACTCACGGCTTTGTCGGAGCGGATATCGAGAGCCTGACGAAAGAGGCGGCGATGAAAGCGCTTCGGCGCTACCTGCCCGAGATTGACCTCGACCAGGAAGATATCCCACCGAGCCTCATCGACCGGATGATTATCAAACGGGATGACTTCCGCGGTGCGCTCGGCGAAGTCTCACCGAGCGCGATGCGCGAGGTGCTCGTCGAATTACCGAAAATTGACTGGGACGACGTTGGCGGTCTCGAAGACGCAAAGAAGGAAGTTCAAGAGAGCGTCGAATGGCCGATGAACAGCCCAGAGCGGTTCGAACGGATGGGTATCCGCGCTCCCTCGGGTGTCTTACTTTATGGCCCGCCGGGGACCGGTAAGACCTTGATGGCGAAAGCGGTCGCCAACGAAACGGATGCGAACTTCATCAGCGTCCGTGGCCCACAGCTCCTCTCGAAATGGGTCGGCGAGAGCGAGAAAGCCATCCGGCAAACCTTCCGAAAAGCACGGCAGGTTGCACCGACAGTTATCTTCTTCGACGAACTCGACTCGCTTGCTCCAGGGCGCGGTGGCGATGTTGGGTCGAACGTCTCGGAGCGCGTGGTCAACCAACTGCTGACGGAGATGGATGGTCTTGAAGAGATGGAAGAGGTCATGGTAATCGGGGCGACCAACCGACCGGATATGATCGACCCAGCACTCATCCGCTCCGGTCGATTCGACCGGCTGGTAATGATTGGCGAGCCGGATGAAGCCGGCCGCGAGCAGATTCTCAAAATCCACACCGACGATATGCCGCTCGGTCCGGACGTAAGCCTCCGCGAACTGGCGGAGCTAACCGGTGGATTCGTCGGCTCGGACCTCGAAAGCATTGCCAGAGAAGCCGCTATTGAGGCATTGCGACAGGATGAGGAGGCGGAGGAAGTGGGCATGAAACAGTTCAGAAAGGCAATGGAGAACGTCCGACCGACTATCTCGGACGACATCCGCGAGTACTACGAGGAGATGGAAGAGGAGTTCCGTGGCGGCGGCCCGGACCCGGACCGGCGACGTGGCGGCCGAATCGGGTTCCAGTAACCGCACCGCGTTGTATTACTGGCGGTTATTCTAACAGACTATTTTGTTTTCGAAAGTTATAGACCCGGTCGTTTCGAATCCACGGTAATGAGCGATCGGAACATTCACGTACAATATGCGAGCGGGCGGGCCGTAGAGGACCAACATGTGGAGATTGTGGAGCGAAAAGGGCTGGGCCATCCTGATTCCATCTGTGATGGCGTTGCAGAGAGCGTTGCACGGGCGCTTGCACAGACGTACCTCGACCGGTTCGGAACGCTGTTGCATTTTAACACCGACGAGACACAGCTTGTTGCGGGAACTGCCGCGCCAGCGTTCGGCGGTGGCGAGATGCTCGAACCTATCTATCTGCTTGTCGTCGGCCGGGCAACCAAGGAGTACGACGGCCAGCGAATTCCGACAGAACGCGTTGCACTGGAGGCTGCACGCGAGTATCTGGACGAACAGATTCCACATCTGGACGTCGGAACGGACATTATCGTCGATGTCAAACTCGGCGAAGGGAGTGGTGACCTCCAGAGCGTCTTTGGCGAGGACGGGACAGTCCCAATGGCTAACGACACCAGTTACGGTGTTGGCCATGCACCGCTCACTGAAACTGAACAGATTGTGCTCAACACCGAGCAGTATCTCAATGGTGCCTATCAAGAAGAACACCCGGAGGTCGGTCAGGACGTCAAGGTGATGGGTAAACGCGAAGGCGACCACATTGACGTAACCGTCGCTGCGGCGATGATTGACCAATATATTGCGGATATGGACGACTACAAAACCGCAGTCGGTAACGTTCAGACCGCTGTTTCCGAGTTAGCCACCGAGTACACCGACCGCGATGTAACAGTCCACGTCAACACGGCCGATAACTACGAAGAAGGCGCAATCTACCTCACGACAACTGGAACCAGTGCCGAACAGGGTGACGACGGTTCCGTGGGGCGCGGTAACCGAGCAAACGGCCTCATTACGCCAAACCGGCCGATGAGCATGGAAGCGACGAGCGGAAAGAATCCGGTCAACCACATCGGAAAAATATACAACCTGCTGAGCACCGAGATTGCCGAGTCAGTTGCTTCGGAGGTCGACGGCATCCGACAGCTTCAGATGCGACTGTTGAGTCAGATTGGGCAGCCAATCGACCACCCACACGTTGCGGATGCGAAGGTTATCACCGAGGATGGCAGTGAACTTGACGAACTCCGTGATGACATCGCTGAGATTATCGACCGGGAACTGGCTGATGTCACGGGCATCACCGAACGCGTTATCGAAGACGAACTGTCGACGTTCTAGACGGAACGCTATTCTGCAGACCGTCTCCTTCGCCTGCGAACCGCGGCTATTTATACGCCGCATCATCAATCGACGGTATGCACCCGCCCGGCGCGGACACCGTCCTGATTCGGTATGGGGAAATCGGGGTCAAAAGCTCACAGTTACAACAGCGACTTGAGCAGTTGCTCGAAGAAAATCTGACGGCAGCCCTCCGTGCGGTGGGTACTGATGACGTGGTCAGACGCGAACGAACGCGGTTGTACGTTGAAACAACGCCAAACCGTATCGAATCAGTGACAAAGACGGTATCACAGGTTCCCGGGGTTGTTTCCGCAAGCCCAGCGGTTCGGACGGAGCCGACAATGGCTGCTATACAGGAGCGGCTTATCGGGACGGCGGTTGAGACAATCGACGATGGGACCTTTGCTGTCCGGGCACGTCGGGCAGGGGAGAAAGAAGTCCATCCCTTCACGAGCACGGAGTTAGAGCAAGAAGGCGGTGCTGCGGTGGCTGCGGCACTGGAAGAGAACGGAGTCACTCCCGAGGTTGACCTTGAAACCCCTGATACGACGCTGTACATCGAGTGTCGGGAATACGATGCCTACGTTTTTATTGAAAAGCAGGACGGGCCGGGGGGGTTTCCCGTGGGAGGTCAGGAGCCGATGGTCGCGCTCATCAGCGGCGGCATCGACTCGCCAGTTGCAGCGTGGTCGGTGATGAAACGCGGCTGTCCCGTCTATCCGGTCTTTGTCGACCTCGGCGAGTACGGCGGTGTCGACCACCGGGCGCGTGCGCTCGAAACTGCTGACCGACTGTCCGAATATGCGCCAAACTGGCAGCAACCTGTTCGGGTTGCTGCTGGCGGGCCCGGAGTTGACAGAATCGTCGCGGAAACAGATTCCCTGCGGATGCCGGTTCTCCGGCGGTTCATGTTCCGAATTGGGGAATATATCGCAAAAGAGGTTGGCGCAGTCGGTATTGTGACTGGCGAATCCATCGGACAAAAATCCAGCCAGACCAGCGCCATGCTTTCCGTGACAAGTGAGGTGACCACGCTTCCGGTCATCCGCCCGCTTGCAACGCTCGATAAGACCGAAATCGTCGACCGGGCAAAGCAGATTGGAACGTACAGAGACTCGACAATCAGTGCTGGCTGTAACCGAATTGCCCCTGACCGTCCGGCGACAAAACCGTCTCTTGCAGTCGTACAAGCGGCTGAACCAGAAAATATTGCGGAGTTAGCGAGAGAGGCCGCTGAAAACGCAAGTATCAGGTTCTCTGGCGAACCCGTCCAACAGTAGCCCACCATCTGCCAAGACGAAACCACTTTGCTCCGGCCGGTATACAGACAGTATATGGCCCGTGTCTGTCTGGTCGGCGATGAGGATATCCATTTGCAATACGAGCTACTCTCCCGCGAGACGGCCCGCGACGCACTGGCAGCGTACGACCTGCGCGAACCCTTCGAAAACTCGGTTGCCGTCGAAACGGTCAGCCTCGGTGCGGCAGTCTCGCTGCTCAACGACCTCAACTGGTATCTGATTCGTTTTGTCGACGATGCAATCATCTATGAACCGTCGGTTTCCGAAGATGAGTGGCTCTCTCGCGGGGTGGCTGCCGCCATCCGCGATGACCAGATTCAGCCCGAGGAAAGCGGCCGGTTTCTCAAAATCTACGGCCTCCAGTATCCCGAATCAGCACCGCAACAGGCCAGCGATGAAGGGGGTGAAGCGGAAGATGAGGCTGCACCAGCTGCTGTGAGCGATGAAGAGAGTGCACCAGCTGCTGCTGATGACGAGGAGGCTGAACCGGGATACCAGGAGGCGTCCGAACCGCCAAAGCTCGTCGAACCGATGCTCGTTACGAGGACAGGGGAGTCAGTTCCGGAGTACGATTTGCAGCCAGTTACGGAGACGCTGACGGTCCGAGTAACAGCCGACGAATTTGGAGCCTAACTACGGGCACAGACATTCAGTTCCTGTACGCATGCAAATATTTATTCGCACGCTGGCACTGTCCCTTTCTAATGAGCCGACCTGTCCGCAGGCCCTCCCTGATAAGCGTGGGTGAGCAGTGTCCGTGAGCGCTGAATCAGACCATTCCGAATCCTCGGTTACCACACCACCTGTTGGCGTTCGGGAGCTACTGGTCATCTATCTGAAAGGGCTCGCAATGGGCGCAGCGGATGCCGTTCCTGGTGTTTCCGGCGGGACGATTGCACTCATCACGGGCATTTACGAACGATTAATTCGGGCAATCACATCCCTTGATCCGACGGCACTTCGACACACACTGTCGCTGCATCGGCGAGCAGGCCGGCAGGCACTCTGGCAGGACCTCAAGGCGATGGATATGCCGTTTCTGGTGGCGCTCGGCTTAGGAATGGTCAGTGCCGTAGTCATTCTCGCACGCGCTGTCCAACTTGCACTCTCGACCGTTCCGGGGCCGACGTTTGCGTTCTTTGCAGGACTTATTGGTGCCTCTGCTATCCTCCTGTTCGATGCGCGCTGGTTTACGAATCCGGCACAGTTCGGTGCAGCAATTGCTGGGTTTGTCATTGCGTTCGTCATTGCTGGGGCTTCGACGAGCGGGCTGCTTCCACAGACGCTTCCGATGGTGTTCGTCGCCGGGATGTTTGCCATCTGTGGTATGGTGTTGCCGGGAATTTCCGGCGCGTTCATTCTCCTCTTGCTGGGTCAATACGAGTATATGACGGCCGTTCTGACCGAATTCACCGACCAGCTCGGTGGCCTCGCTCTCGGTGGCGGGATGGGAACCCTTGTCGAGGATGGCATCGTTATTGTGACCTTTCTTGTCGGGGCATTTACCGGGCTGTTTACCGTTGCGTATGCTGTCCGCTGGGCGCTGGAACGGTACCGTGGGCCGACGTTTGCGTTTCTGGTTGCCCTGATGGTCGGTGCGCTCCGATATCCTGGCGAGCGGATGATTGAAACGACGGCTGTCTCCCCCCAACCACTGCTTCTCGTTGCTGTTGCGGCGTTCTGTGGTGGGGCCGCCGTCTTCCTGCTGGATTACTACACCGCAGACCTCGAATACGAGACTGCGTAAGTGAGCCGGTCCACACACTGTGCGTTCTGAAACACACCGTTACACCTATGGACTCCCTACCCACAAACGAGAGTATCGATGGCTCTCTCCGAGTTGACGGTCGAACTCCTCCTTGCTGGGTTAGCTGGAGGAATGATGGGCGCGGCACTCGGCGCGCTGCCGGCGCTCACGCTCGCTGGTATCGTCATCACCGTCGGCGAACTCATTCAGGTCGGTGACGATGGATTGTTTGTAGGTGATGGGGCGGTCGTAGAAACCTTCGGCGTTTCCGGAAGCACGCTTGAGGCGGTCGGTGTGACCGGTGTCGTTGGGTTAGGTCCTGCACTTGGACCACATGTTGCGTTTGCAGGCGGCGTTGCTGCAGCGGCCTTCGTCGGCCGGAAGGAAACCTACGATACGACGTTCCGATATCACCAGGCGAAAAACATTACAAAACCACTCGGTAGTAACCCAGTTGTCCTCCTCGTCGGCGGTGCGTTCGGCGTTGCTGGCGTTCTCATTGCACGGCTTGTCTCTGGTGTCGGCGCACCAGTCGACCCGATTGCCACTGCTGTCGTCGTTTCTGCGCTCCTGGCTCGCGTTGCCTTTGGCTACCCGCTCGTCGGTCGTGTGCGCAATCTCGAACGGTCAGTGCTCGATATGTCCCCCGCAGAGGAGAATCGCCGCTGGGGTGAAGAGGGATACGAAACTGCACAGGGAACCGCCGGAAGACAGGTCGTTGAGCCGTGGCTCCCGGCGCATTACCAGTGGGAGAACGTCGCTGTGCTTGGCGTTGCATTCGGTCTCCTCTCCGGCTATCTTGCGCTCGTCAGCGAGAGCGCTTTCCTTGCCTTTGGGATAGCCCTCATTGCTCTGGGATTTCTCTGTCTCGGCCACTATGATGCTCCGGTGTTCTATCATATTGCCTTGCCAGCAGGTATCATCGCTCTGGCAATCGAACAGGACCCACTCATCGCCCTCGTTGGGGCTGCTGTTATCGGGATTGTCGCAGCACTGGTCGGTGAACTCGCCCAGCGACTCCTGTATGCACATGGCGATACACATGTGGACCCGCCGTTTGTCTCGCTCGTGGTGACGAGTCTGTTGATTGGTGCTCTTGCCGGTGCTGGCGTCATCGATGCCAGTGTCGTGCCGTATCCGACGTTCTAGAGGTTTCAACCGTCTTCGCGTCTGTCGCCCGTCTGACGGTGAATTATGTAGGAGAGACTGTCACGTACTGACAACGGAGTATGGGTGAAACAGAATACATTTCGGTCGCCGAAACGAGCGAGGGCGTCGGCGGC
>LKMJ01001771.1_pt1 | contig 19390 bp, 28 predicted proteins | sample 643391 | NCBI WGS metagenome assembly LKMJ01 (sample SAMN04112250, study PRJNA286221) | soda lake metagenome | biome: soda lake; feature: Kulunda Steppe; material: water; isolation source: sample PL-Br10 brine of Picturesque Lake | place: Russia: Kulunda steppe | collected 2010-07 | reverse complement strand
GCTCTCCCTTCTGCCACACCACCTGCTACCGCTGGGGAGGTTGCAGAGTTAAACCATGAGGAGGGCTCAGAGCAGGAGGAGGAGAAGCAGCGGAAGAGCCACAGGGGACACAAGCAAGCATCCCTAAACTGGATAGCGCTTTGGGCAGGGATGACTGCAGTGCTCGGTACAGTGCTCCTCACTGCGCCATTGAGTGGCACTGCTCTGCTTGAGCAAGCAGATGATGCCCTGCGCCTGCTTAGCCCAGCAGTAAGTTTGGGCATGTCCACAGCTGCCTTTTGGGAGAGTGTTAACAGCTGTGTGGACCTCAACATGAAGATCAGCGATTGGATGAAGCTAGCCCACATTGGATTGGTGCAAGTGCCTGGCTCAGTGGTGGAGGAGCGACTGTTCAGCAAGCTAGCGTACACCAGGGACGAGCGGCGCAACCGCTTGGAAGAGGAGCACTTAAATGTGTGCGTGCAGCTTTCAACTCAGAGCTTCTGGGACTTTCAGCAGTTCCCTGTTCTAGTTGCAGTGCAAAAGTGGATCCACGCCAAACCTCGCCGCTCAGCAACGTACAGCAAGCAGCCGCAGCCAAGGCAGCAGCAGCCCATTGAGCTCAGCAGCGATTCTGAGAGCGATGAGGAGTCTTAGGCAATGGTTCCTGACAGCACAGAATTTACAGATGACATGAATGTTTGCCTGGTCAGGCTTTAGACATTTGTATGATGTGTTTGTAATAGTATGCATGACCTCATGCGCAGGTGGCAGCACAAGGGTAGCTGGAATGCCCAAGCTCTGCATTGCCACACTACAGCATTTAAAACTTAACTAATAACTGTTAAAATCAATAAAAATTTTGGCTGCGCCACAATTTAGCCTCCTCCAGTGCTACACACTTTTTTGGGATGAGAACCCTGTGTAGCCATTTTCACTTATAATGCTATACACCCATAACCTAATAAAAAAAAGAGGTTTACAATAAAGATTTAGCCAGAGAGGGGCTGCGCGATAGAGTGCAAATGTGGCACGCCAACCTCAGCCACGCGAACCCCAGGACAATGCAGCGTCATAACTGCATACAGCATGAACTGGAAGCAGCAGGGTTTTGTACAATCCCCAAGGAGCATGCCAGGGAGGAGGAGGAGAATTAGGTGAGGAGGAGATAGACTGTGTTCGGAAGCCAGTGGCCAAGAAGCAGCATATCCAGTCCTTCTCAATGGGCCCCGCATAGCGCAAGCAGTTCCATTATCTTATAGCCAATCATTTTATCATCTACGGGGTCCCCTTCATCAAGCTGGAGTGCCCTGCAAGTCCACGCAAGCAGCTCCATGCAAGCAACCATGCAGCGAGCAGTAATGGTACCAGCGCCAGCACCAGCACCAGCACCAGCACCAGCAGAAGATTTTGAAGAGCAGACAGTAGAAGAGAGCAATCAGCGTTGGGCAGCAATCAGCACTTGAGAGCGGACAGCTAGGGAGTGCCTTGGAACACAAGCGGGTTCTTCAGATCACAATGCACCTGATTTGAAGGGCCAACCTGTCGACATTTTATTTTTCAGGCAGTATTTCAAGGGGATATCCAGAGCTGTTGTAAGCATCAAGGGAATTGAGGAATGAGGGGCCCAGCGGTACTAAGGCATGTGCCTGCACATGAGTAGGAGTGCAACCAGAGTGCCAGGTATAGCGCTATTGTGGTTGCTAGAAGACCCCAGCCCCAACATAATTTTCGCTTTTATTTCTTGTATGGGGGCATAATACAGAGTGCTGAACCTCCCTACCGATTTTGATGGCAAAATTCGAAGTGCAAGGTGGAGTTCTGGCAGATATAGCAGCTGAAATACAGCAAAATAAGCGCTAAATTGCTATATTGCGCTATAGAACTCCCTCATATAGCGCTGTATGCCAATTCCTAGTTGTTTGCAAGTGAGAAGAGAGGGTTACATAGCTGAACCTGCCAAGCAAGGGCAGCTTAGCTGAAGTGCAGTGTGGACGTGCATGCTAGCCAATTTGCAATACAAGCATTTTTCCCCCGCAAATGCAGCATTTACAAAGCATTTTCTTTGGTTATGACGCTCACACATGTAGCTTGAAAATGCTTGCCCAAGAGCACAAATCCCCACAAAGAAAGGGCAGCTCCTAATTCAGTAGCTAAGTTTTTAATTCAGTCAGCAACAACTGCTTTTGAAATTGTCAGGGTTGGGTCATGCCCCCATTTGCCCAGACCAATGCGCTTATGGTACGAACAATGCGCGTATTAGAAGTCGATGCGTCCACATTTAGGGGTCATTTTTGAAGGTAGAGGTTTGAGGGGTAGAAGGGGGCCTGTGGGCCCCTAACCGCCCCCCAGCTACTTAACACCCCTTTTCATTCTTACATGAAAACTATATATGTATATTTGATATATTTGAAAAGCTTTTAAAGAAGGGGAAAGAATTGGATCATGCCACAACCATTGAGCTGAAAGACAGGACGCACCAGCACAAGGTGGAGTGCCAGTACTGCAAGCATGTCTTTGTAGCAGGTACTTCCCGCATCAGGGAGCACTTCCTGCACATTAATCCAACTTGTGGGGAAGCAAAGTGCACAGCAGATGAGGCAGTCCAGCAGCCTGTCCTGGATGAGATGGGGGCCATCGATGCTCAGAACAAGAAAGTAGCAGCAGCAGCAGCAGAAGCAGAGCAGCGCAAGCTCGACAGACGTATAGCAGCAAGTGCGAGCACCTCCTCGGCACCTGCAAAGAAGCAGCGGACGCTTGCAGTGTGCAGGGGAGCAAATTTGGTTGAGCGCACCCAGGTCCTGGAGCAGGGGGCTCGCTCAGGCACCAGCATCAAAGTCTTCAGCAACGACGAGGAATGCCAGGGCAGTGATGCAAAGGACAGTAGCAGCAGCGATGAGGACCGCAGCAACAATGAGGAGTAGATATGTGGATTGTTTAAAAATCCCTTATTTCTCTTAATTTGCTTAGACTAAGTGAAGTTGCCAAAAGAGGAAATGAGCAGGAACGAAGGAACTTCCCCGGGGGGGGAAGGTGTCGCATTGGAACCCGCATTGTAAACCGTTTTTTTTTTAATTAGCGAATTTTAGCCTTTTTTATCAATGCGTAAAATGCGATAAAATACGCATGACCCAACCCTGGAAATTGTAGTGACGCAGCATCAAAGAGGCAGACTCCCACTTGGCTAGACTGCTGTGCGTTACAGGACAGCGCAAGAAGATTGTGCAAGATTGTTATTGCTTCAAATCAATATCACTGTCTACAAAACTAATATGTGACACCTCCATTTCAACTCGATGCATGCTGAAGTTACTGGAGGTCTTTCAAGCAGGGACCATGCTGGCTGGCTGTTGCGTGCCAGACCTGCGCACCTTTTTAGGAACATTGACAGTGCAATGTTGAACACACGCATTTAATACTTCACCTGAACGTGCCCCTGTGGCTGATGCCCTCTCCTCCTCCTGCTGGGAGGGCATATACCACTTGCCAAATCCAAAGCTGTCCAGCTTTAGGACTAAGTCATCGGGATACTTCAGGTCTGCAGGCAGATAGGGCAAATTGGGTGTACAGCAGAGTTTGCAGAGAGCTAGCACACATTTGATTTGAAACAGGAGTCGCTGCCCATCACCGACTTCAAGGCCAACAATAATGGAAGCTTAGCAAGACATGATCTGCACGAAGCAGAATTTAAAAAGATAGTCGGAAAAAGAGTTCCGGTGCCAGGTTTTTGGAAGTTAAGTCTTGGTTGGGCGGAAGAAATGGTCACCAACAACGAGTTCCTCACAAAACCAAGGGCACAGTATGATAGAACTGCCTGCAAGATCCTTAAATAATTCACAGATATTGTTCTGATGGTGAATCATATATCATCATTGCATTATTAATAGAAAAAAAATAAATAATGAACTTTGGCAAGCTCATTTTTTGAGAAGGACGCCATGATAGTGGAAGTACAAATAACAGACATCGGTACCTAAGGTATTAATTGGAAGAGTATGATTGCTACACACACACACACACACACACACACACACGCAAACACACACACATACACAAACACATAATTTTTGCTGATTCAATCTCTGTGATAAAAATAGTGACACATTTCCACTTTTCCATATTGACTACCAAGCACTGCTTGTTCTAGCTTGCGTCTTATAAGCTAAGGCACATCACAGAATCAACGCACAGCCAAAGCAAGCACAGCTAAGGATTGTGAGAAGCTGCGCCTTACAAGATATTGATGAAGAAACCTGATCTTACTAATGAGGTGTTGATGAACAGACCTGAAGATGTATTGATGAACACGCAGCCGCTGCTTAGTGAGCCGTGCACCGTGTCTGCACTGTGGATGAAGTCAACGGCGCACAGCAGCTGGCGGGAAAGACTCTTTAGCATGGCCACCCGGTTTGCCCAGGCCTCTGCCTGTGCCTTTTCCCTACACCATGGCAAATAAGAACAAGCCATGTCTTGAGGTGGGGCTGTGAGAGCCTCTCAAGATGGTGCTTAGAGATGAAAGCTGGGACATGACTGTCACCCGCAAGGTAGGTAGAAGTCAAGCAGGAAAGGGCCTGTGAGAGGCATGCATGAGGTAAGCGCATCCTCTCTCTCTCCGTATCCCATCCCCTATTTAAGCCCTGAAACTGACAAGTGGAATCTCAAGAGCAAATGGTTGGACAGGCAGGCAGGGTTAAAGGAGGTGACATGGAGACAGGCAAGGGAGGGCAGATTTAAGGAGCAAGTAAGGCAGGAGGTGAGAATGCAATGCACAGCAATGTTGGAGGACAAAGCAGGGCCGCCAAGGAGAATGCTTAAGTCAGGGCTGACTAAGCCATTCTGGTACGGGGCAAGTGCACAGGCAGCGTGTGGGGCCTTAGCTGCAGCTGCGCATGGGCAGTTGTGCTGCAGCTGTGTGTATGAAGGTACATGTGTGTACATGTGATGTGCATGTGTGTACATGTGATGTGCATGTGTGTGCGCGCGCATGTGCGCAAGTGTGTGCGCGTGCGCGGTTACGTATGTACACACTTGGTGCATGGGCCATGTTGCAGCAACACAGCAGAGAAGGGCGACTGCACTGCAGGGAAGGGCAGCTGTGGGCAGCTGCATGCAAGAGGGCAGCCGTGTGGAAAGCGCAAAGTGGTGCACCTGCTCTTGAAAAGTCCAAAGCCTTGAGGCTCTGGCGGCCCAGCGTCCAGGTACAGATTCATTGGCCTCAAGCCTTCCCACTTGTACACCAGCCAAACACTGTCTTGGTCGAGGTCAGTCGAGTGCAGCGCCGCATCCTGCACATTCACCAGCCACACACTGCCTCGGTCAAGGACTTAGCCTGAGCTTGTAACTGGTGCACTGGTGCTCCATGACGCCTGGTTCCAGGTTTAATATGGCTGCCGCACAGTGCCCTACACACATAAGGTGAGTTGCCTTGCTGAGGAATGGCATTGGCAACGGGAAAGCCGCACTGCCTCATTGTCTGCTGCCTCAGGTGGAACCAGGCACAGGTGCTGCCTCAGGTGGAACCAGGCACAGGTGGAACCAGGCACAGGTGCTGCCTCGTTGTCTGCTGCCTCAGGTGGAACCAGGCACAGGATCAAGCAGCATCTTGCAGCAGCAGATGCAAGCATGCACCACACGTGCAATGCAACTGCATGCACATAGCAGAGCGTATTTGCGGCCCTTGTCTCACACTCAGCAAAGGAATCAAACTCTGAATGAGTCCCAAAGTATTATAGTTGTTCATGCCTCAGACTCGTAAAATCATTCTAAAACATCCAACGTATGTGTTTTTGCTTCTCGTGATTGGACTGAAGGCCGTTTTGCTAATCTGATTAACCTAACATGCAGAGATTTCAAGTGTGCAAAGCAAAGAAGGAGTTTTGTGAGAAGTGACCCCCATTGTCTACAACAGATTTGATCTTCTTTTCCAGCTCTTCAAAGATGAGGTCATAGACAGCAATCAGATGTGTTTTTGTGCAGATAGTCCCAAAACCAAGGGCTGGCTAATGACCAGCATACACATGGAATGGAAAGATTGAAAGGAACTGGAAATATTTGGAAGCTGCAGGCCAGTACCCTCTGGTGTACATTCCGCGCCACTCAGTGTGCTGTTGCTATACACAGGACATCCCTTTCTTTGCCATGCCAAGAAAGAACTTACACAATGATCCGGTATACCCCACCCACAGCACACCCCAGCCTTCTACCTGAGTGGGCGCGCTGCAGAAGTAACCTAGCAGAGGGACTATAGGGGGGTCGCGGGGCTTGGACAGAGCTTCTGCCGCCTGTAGCATGAGCATGGCACGAGGCATTGCATGCGAGGCGCAGTTTGTGTAACGCCTGCAAAGGTGTAAGAGCCTGAGCTATGCTGGTGACTTGCCCACCCAGCTTTAGAATGCGGCAAGCAATGGAGCCTTACTGGTTGTCATCCTCTGAGCAAACGCCCTTGCTTCCATTTCAGGTGCAAAACAGAGGACAATTCAACCAAGCAAAGCCATTCCACCTCACCTCATATTTGTACTCTGGGATCCCGCAAAGGTGGTTGAGCAGCAGCAGCTCGTTCAATGCCACGGCCTTAGCAACAGGCAAATATTCCTGGGACCAGGTCAGAGGAAAGGAATTGAACTGGGGTCAAAAGGTGTGTGAAAGGGCTATTTGTTGCTCTAGCAGACTTGCTTTTTTCAAGGATCAACAGGACAAAGTAGGCTCCAGGGACCCCATCTAAGTGTCGTGTTGCACATATGATAAGCAAAATACACAGACATTGCGGGATTGTCATAGCGCATGTAAATCCAAGTGTTGCAGGAACCACATCCCTGTTTGAAACTGCTATCAGAAACATTTGCTTTTGTCATTACTAGGATTCTTGGTCAATGCAGCTGCTTGGGCTGATCCAGAGGCTCCGGGGCTTTTGTGGCAGATGACTTACGCGTAAGTCTCTACACCGCCTCCAGATGCCTCCTTTTGTCCATGCAAGGCATGCCTCTACTTGGGTACATTGTAGATGCCATGTGCATGCTATGCTTACGACCAGCGGCAAAGGCTGACCTTGAGCATTGTAGGCACAGGCCTGGTGAATGGCATACGCGAGATGTAGCGGGCAAGGTACGCTATGACAGCTGTTCGAGGGCCAGAGGCAAAATCTGAGCCGGCCTGCACGTGAGCATGATGCCAATGTGCAGATGTGGGAGCAGGCACTGAGCACATCTGCACGCAACAAAGATCTATGGACAACTGCTGAGACGGGCACCAGCCAGGGCGCACACGGGCACACTTTTTTGCATGGGTACGCTTGCTCGTATCAGCACGCACAAGCACACACATGCAAGGATACGCACACGCGCAAAAGGAGTGCGACTTCACAGTGCCTGCCCCCACAAAGACGGCGCATTCAGCGTGTCAAGAGATCTGACACATGCACACATGCCAGCTCTTGCGGTTTATGGGGGCCAAAGAGGCTGGGGGCCTCAGGTACGCACACGTATTGCAAATTGATTATTAAATGTCGTCACAAACATGCTTTCTATGGGTGCACAGTTGCAGGCAGATCACCATCCAGGCCACCCAGAGCACTTCTTCACACATGAGCCACGTGCTCTTAAGTTCCCAAGCCACGGCTGAAGCACCGCCAGCTGTGGGGCAAGAGAGGTGATTTACTTTATAGTCTTGGTATCAGGCCCGCATGCTTGCACCAAGCCCATGGGGGACTTGCCCTCTCTTTCCAGGTACACAGGCGTCCCTCATCGGGTGCACAGCCCAGCCAAGCCTTGCACAGGAGATGCAGGAGTGATCCAACTTGCAAGAATCTAAGCATTGTGCTGCCTGGCTTGCTCCCATTGGGCCTCATTAGACCCAGGACGCCCTACACATTGCCCTCACACACACATACACACACACCTCTTGTGTCCCTATGCGGCCAAGCTGCTGCAAGATTTCGAAATCCTCGGTTGCAAAGCCACCTGTGCCAATCTGGTCCAAAATCATGCGCTCCATGGCCTCAGTCTGCAGGGCATGACGGCAGAGGGGTCATACATTGCGTGCCGGGCACAGGAGGATGCACAACACCGGGGGATTCCTTGGTGCTGCCGTCAACATAAGCCAGGTGCGTCAAAAGCATTGAGTCCCCAAGGGTGCATTTACTCCCAAGGTGCTACGCACCCTGGTTCCCAACATGTAGAGTGGAAGCTTTGTCCAATAGCTGTTGCCCACCCAGCCCAGCCCCGGCCTTAATCTTCAGGAGCATGCGTCAACAGCGTGCTGTGTGCACACCATTGAGATTGACATCACAGGCTGTGCGAGCGCGCAGCATCGTGTACCTCGTGAACGCGCCTGCTGACCCTGTCTTGTCAAACTGCGCGATCACGAACACAAACAGTGCCATCTCCAAACAAGCTGTTGCTCACTGCTAAGTCCTAGTGGAATAAGATTGCACTCACCAGCTGCGGCGGCGGCCCTGACTGCTGTGCTTGTTGTATCACGAACGCATCGGGCACAACAGAGCCTTGTGCTGGGGCAGTGTCCTCGACTGAGAAGGTGGGTTCCTCTTCATCTCCTGAGATCAGTTCCTCCACCTCCTCCTCGCTCATAGTGCTCCTAAGGGCCTGGGCTTGCTGGCTCAACATGCGCGCCAGCGAGTCAATGTCCGCCCCCCCTCTGCCGCTGTCCCCTTGCGGTGGATCGTCGTTCCCAGGGCCAGCACAGCAAGCCAGGTTCCTGGGTGTTCTTCTTCTTCTCAATGAATGAGTACTTACTACTGGCAATGGTAATTGAGGAGAAAGTCTTGTTTGCAGGGTTTGGGTGCGTGGGTGGACAGGTTGTAGGGAGTGGCCCAGCATTTCCACGTGTGAGAAGATACAGGTGAAATCAAAATTAGATGTCGTACACAAAAATTGCAACAATCTACCCTATTACACAAACAGCAGTCTCGTTAAGCCGTCTTTGGAATGGCATTGGAAACGCAATTCTGAACTTTTTACATGGCTGTCCTTATTCTTTACCAACCAGCGTGGGTGAGCTGACCGTCAAACCTGCATCCTGTTTCATGTTTTGCCTGAGGCAATGCTCTCACAGCAGTGCTGCATCCTTTATGGACTAAATGCAGATTCCAATGCCAGCAGCTACCCGATCACTCCAGGCTGGTCTAGACCGCTGTCCATTGCCGGTTCAGCTCCCTGCTGCAGCGCTGCAGCAGAAGCGTGGCTCCTACAGGCAGAGGAGGGGGCGCCCTGTGCTTGTGCCAGCACCACTAAGCATGCAGCAAGAACCTCTGCAACAAGATGATGGCCCCAGGGCGCGCATGCAGCAAGGAGGCAAGGCACGGTGGTGGGAGGAAGAAGAGAATGAGCAGCAGCAGGCACCCGACTGGGCAGATCTCACGGCAGATGAGGTGCGTAGAGCGTGCAGCTCTGCCTATGCGATCATCAATGACATATTAGCCCTTAAGCAACGGTGTCGCACCCCTTTTTAGCTTCTACTTTTGTGCCTGCTTGCCACATGGGCCTGTGGTGTGGCACCCTTCCTAGAAAACATCCTCCCACCATTGGCACCCTCATTGGTTGTGCTTGCCATGAAGACGCAGCATGGTACTCCTGGGACCAGAGTAACAACGACAGGGCCAAATTTAGGGTGCTTTCCAGTTGCGCATACGGGGTGCAGCGTGCTCTCTCAAAAGAAGGGAAAAACAAGAATGGTACCGTGCGCATGACACTTGCTGAGTTCTCCCTCACAATCAGAGCATTCAACAGTCGGTAGGCGTCAGGGGGGCGGAGACTCTGGCTGGTGCCTGACAAGCATGGAACAATCTGATTGGCCCGCTGCGACAATCTGATGGGCCTGCTGCCGTATTCTCTTGATTCCCCACTTCCCCCACTTGAGCACTCCCCTCGCGCATCCACTGACTCAGAGCAGGCTGCACAGGCCGCCAAGGAATGCTTTGCGGCATCTGATGCGCACGCTTAGGTTGATGACCGAGTCAGCGAGGCCGCTGAGTTGATCAGCGTGCTCGAAGAGGTGCGGCCAACCGATATGGGCCGCTTCAACGCATTCGTGGAGGTGTGGAGACGCATCGCACGCGTGCCGCCTGCAGCGAAGACGCGACTGCTGAAGGAGATCACACCTGGTGGGCTAAGGCAATCGCTGCTGAAAGGGATCACTCCTGGTGGGCTGGTGCAGGAGATCACACCTCGTGGGAAGGAGATCACTCCTGGTGGGCTTAGGCACCCGCCGTCGCATGCGCACGTGTCCACACGCATAATGGATGCGGACACACGCACATGCACACACAAATGCACGAACAAGGAAGGAAATCCTGCCAGGTGGGGCTTAAGTGGGCTGATACCCTAGCCTTGGATGTTTGCAGCTCCAGCAGCTGTGCACTTATACAGCTTAATGTATACAGCTGCGTACTTGTGTGGTGAGAAAACGGCGCTTTCTCGAGCCATCCTGACGCCATATACTTTACTTACAGCATGTGAGGCACATATCCACGGGGAGGTGCAGGGGTCTGAGGCTCAATGGAGGCAAGCACCTCCAGTGCGCTCTCCAGTGCCAAGCAGTGTGACCAGCAGTGTGACCAGCAGTGTGACCAGCAGTGTGACAAGTAGTGTGACAAGCACCTCCAGTGCGCTCCCTATGGAGGCAAGCATCTCCAGTGCGCTCTCTATGGAGGCAAGCGTCTCCAGTGCGCTCTCTATGGAGGCAAGCACCTCCAGTGCTGCGCAGCCAGAGCCGCATGCACTGGCATGTTTTCAGTGCATTGCCGGGCCCTTGGCAATGTGCCTCCAAGGCCTTCTAGGAACCTTAGGTGTGCTTTCCATGTGCAGCATGGTCCTTCCAAGGCCTTGTGCAGCATGGTGCCTCCAAGGCCTTCCAGGAACTGGGTGTATTTTGCTTGTGCAGCGCCTGTGTTAGACATGCACCACAGAGACATGCACCACAGAAACATGCACCACAGCCTTAAGTCAAGGCGCACATTCAGTGCATCTAGAATCTGCTTTGCTGCATGCAGACCAATAATGAACATGCCCGAGCGAACAAGAATGATCCCTGTGCCTGTTGCAAGTCTCTAGTCCAGGCCTGGATGTGGTCATCAGCTGGGCAATCCCTTCTATAGGATAGCTGCGCTTGGTTGTCTGCACTTGAATGCAAAACAGGCCCACGCATTCACAAACGCGTTCATGCAAACTTCAAGCGTGCGCACATGCACAATCAAAATGCGCATGCACACTGACCCACAGGCGGCATCCGAGGAGCGTGGAAGGCCAGCATGTCCCGCTACGTGCTGGATGATGCTCGAGCGCTGGAGCTCCTGCAAGACTACTCCATGTACAGCGACTTCCCCGAGCAGCCTGGTGAGGTGTGTGTGCTGCAGAGCGGCATAGGGGCAGTTTGCGTGCTGTCGAGTCGCTTAAGCTGCCTTGTCAAATTTAAGGCAGTGTGCATGCTAGAGCAGAGAATGAAGGCGTGGGGGCCTGCCATGTATTCCTGTCATGCAAATGTGGTAGCCTGCCAGAGGGCAAACAGACCTTTTCCTATTGTGCACACACGTCAGTTTGTTGGAGGGCAAGCCCTGTTTTCCTATCTACCTGTTGGCAGGCTCGTATCCCCGCACCGCGACATAAAGGCGCACCCCTGCACACAACAACATGCACTCTAATTTGAAGTGGCCACCCGACACGTGCACACTAACCACAGATGGCGATCCACCACATGCACGCTGACCTCAAAGGCTGACCAGCCACATGCACGCTGACCTCAAAGGCTGACCTGCCATATGCAGGCTGACCTCAGGTGGTGACCTACCGCACACATGCTGACCTCAGGTGGTGACCTACCGCATGCTGACCTCAGGTGGTGACCTGCCACATGCACGCTGACCTCCAGTGGTGACCTGCAACATGCACGCTGACCTCAGGTGGTGACTTACCAGGGGCGCTGCGAGCAATTCCAGTTTGAGCCGTCCGAAACTAAGTTCATTGTGGACACGCGCATGCAAGAGAGGTGCGTCTGCAACGAGGGGAGAGCATTGTAGGTAAGGTGACCATTTGAAGCTCGCATTCCTGTGGCAGACTCCACCCATTTTTCAAGGGTAGGCCATCCAGTGGATGGGCTCAGAATAAGCCCTTGATATGCTCTGAAACAGCCCATATTATCCATGAACAAGCTCTGTATCAGCCCTGAACAAACCCTGAATGATCCCAGACCTTAGAGTGAACTCCAAAGCCCAAAATGAGCTCAGGATGGGCCACCAGGTAAGGTGGGGATTACACAGCTATGCCTGCCGAACAAGGTTTGGTGAGGGTTACACACCTTTTCAAGAAAGGCGCCGACGAATCAATGATCCATAATTGAGCCCTTGTTGTGCTGCGTCCAGGTACCCCCGCTCCCAGCCCTGGCTTAAGCCTACCCCCGGCTCTGTGCAGCTTCCCCAGGAGAACTTCACGCAGCACTTCTTCCTCCACCCCCGCACAGGCACCATGCACGCACGCATGGTGCTGCCGCTTCTGGGCCCCATCCAGCAGTGGTGGCTGCCATCCTATTGCAAGGCAAGCAAGCACGCGCGTGTGTGTTTGTGTGCACGTATGTGTTTGTGTTTGTGTTTGTGTTTGTATTCTTTGGTGTAACCCAGCTACTGTGTCTTCCTCAATCATCCATGTGCTTCATTCCATAGTATTCCTGCCACCCACCATGTAACCAGTGGTCAATGACCGCATCACTCTAAGGCTTGCAGATATTTGGCTGTCAATGGTGAAGCCTGTGCTGGCAGAAGTTAGTGATCCTGAGACTTCTGCATCTTTAGTTTTGTTTCGGGCATGCTTGCGCCCATCAGGGGGGGTCACTAGGCCCTTGGTGGACTTCTTATTCCCTAACTTTTTTGGGGCCAAACAAGCTGGGGCCAAACTTTTCAAGTTCTCCTGAGGCATAATCATTTTTTGCTCACTAACGTACAATTTTGAGAGAGGAGTTTGGCAAAATGTGCCCTAGGTCAGAGGCAGGAAGGCTGGAAGCTGGCAGAAGCTGTATTTCTTGCATGCGAGCTGGGCCAAATGAGCCCCAACAGGTGGCCGTTTTGCATTGAAGATGCATGATCGTGGACCTCTTTGCACTTTTAAGTAGGCTTGGCAGAAGAAATCCAGGTCTGGAAGGGTATGGTTTTCTACCCCTAGGAACAGCTCCCCAAGCACTAGCACTGCACCTTTTCATCCAAGTCATCCAATTTTATGAACGAAAGAAAACTGTGTCGTTTTTAATGTTCTGAAGGAAAATGGACATATTTTGGAGGTCTGAGCGATACACAATGTCATTATTCCTGACATTTACTCCTGGACCTACACTTCAGCCCCACACAAAAGTATTTACATTGATGTGCCCCACATTCTGGGGCATGCCACTGAACCTGTCCAAATGCGCGGCCAAAATTCCAAATACGAGTCCGTTTCCTTGCACGCCTATCCATTACCAGGAGACACTTTCCCAAAAACATGACAAATCCATGGGGCAGCTGTAACTGATGGGCGCCAATTGCTGCATCTTCATATCCTTTGGCAGATTTTGAGCTCCCTCTGCTCCTTATCGTTACCTCAACATGCACATGTACATGCACAAGGATGCGTGCACGCACGCGCGTGCATATGCCCCTCTGCAGGTGCGCACTGAGCTGACTCTCACGCCACTCCCATCCGACGCGGGAGCGGACATGACCTTTGACTACCCCAACAACCCTTTGGGCTTGGAGCTGCCCCTTGGCCCTGATCCTTCCGGGAGTGGAGGGGACAGGGCCCCAGGGGCATCAGAACAAGCGGCAGGGCGGGACTCAAGCGGTTGGGAGCTCCTAGAGAAAGACCTGCCAGTGCGAGGGTGGCCAGCCCCAACTCTAGACATGTGGTCGCCGTTTGGGAGCGGCAGCAGGTGAGGCTGGGGGAATGAGCAGTTGCATGCGCAACGCACTCATGTGCATGTCTGCCTTGCGGGCACAGCTGGTGGAGAACAGGTATGTTGCAGGCAAGGAGCAGAGCAATGGCTGGGTGTCGGGTGGGCCTGTAAGAGGCAGGGGGGCGTTGCAGCAGGCATGCCAACGAGAATGATATGGCAAAGAGGGCACGCTCGGTGCTGCCTTTAGGCCCCTTCTGTTTCCCCACGAAGCTTGCCTGTCGTGTGCTCCTTCTGCTTCAATTGCTCCTTAATTTCGGCACCTTTGCAGCTCAGGCCCCCAGTCACATTGTATCTTATGCATAAGCATGGGTAATTTGGGTGTTCCAAATCTCAAACAAGCCAGTCGAGCCTCTAGAGAGCCTATATGGGGAAGGCCTCGTTGGTGCATCATCGTCAGAAATTTGCTATTAATAGACACACTCAAACACCCTGAGACTTTTCATCTTCGTTTGAAATGTTTGATGAGGAATATTTTATGGTTGGACTGGCCCCCCTGGGGGTCGGACTGAGTCAGGAGATACCTGAGCAGCTGGTCGGCGTGCCCAACCGCCCATCCCCAAGCTACCTCGTTCCATACTGTTGTCAGTGTCAACTTCCCATTCTATTGAAGCAGTTTCCTGGTCATCTTCCTCAAACAGCACTATAGACCACCTGCCTACAGGTCCGTCTCTGCACGCTCGTGCAGCGCATACATCTACTCCCTTGCATGCTCTGAAGAATGAGCTGGTATTAAGGTTTGCTGTAAATCAGCTCCTGAGCCACTTGCTAGAGTATCTGGCACAGGGCTGTGGATGTGCATGCGCAGCAAGTGCACTGCTTCCACCGCCAAAGCCAGAAGAAGAACCATACGCACCTGAACTGGCTGCAGTGTAGCCTGGCATTTGAGGCTGGCGCTGCTGCTGCCTGCTTTCGGCCCGCTGCTGCTGCTGCTGCTGCTGCTGCTGCTGCTGCTGCTGCCTGCCTGCCTTCTGCTGCTGCAACTCCTTAGATATCAGCCCACCTTTACCCATCAAGACGAATTTTGCGCACACTTGGTGATTGTGTGATTCCAGATGTGCTCTTGTAAGCATCGGGGTGCATCAGGTCAGGTTGAGCGGCTGCCTGCACAGCTCGCACTGTAGCTTGCAGAGGATGGGCTACTGGTCTGCATCTGACAGCAAGTACCATACAATGTACTGCTACAGTAACTTTGCCTCACTCAGGGTTCCTGCTGTTTCAGAGACTGCATCTGCTTGCGCTCCATCCTGCCCAGCAAACTTGTGAGCCGAGGCACCCATCTCCATTGCAGCCCCATCAACCTTCAACCCGATACACATGTTGGGCTTTCTTCTATATAATGTCTATGTTTAGGAATTTTGAAAATTTACCAGGACTCAAAAGCGCATTCAGACGCTGTCTCAGTGTAATGAATTACCAAGGCTTGGGCACATGGCCTTTTGAAAGAGGCTTGCGAGAAGGCTACCCGTCCTTACAAATGCACCTGGGGGTGTTTGCAGCGTGTTTGCACGTGTGGGCACCAATTTTGTCGCTGTGGTCGGTTCGCTTCGAAAATGGTAATGGCAAAGTTATGTTTTCAGGACTGTCCGGTTTATAAACGCGGTCGGATCTACCTGGTCCAGGGTCAGAATGGGTACCTCCAGGCCTTAGAGCTGGAATTAAAAATATTGACCAAATTTATGGTACCAAATTTGTGAATTGTTGTGGAAAATCCTCTACTAGTGCCAAGTCATACTTTGCTGTACACATGTACAGCAAAACATCAAGCAGGGTCATCCTGGATGCACTACAAGGTTAGCAGTATCCCTGCTGCTTTTTGTTTGCTCATTTTCTGCCTATGTGCTGTGGTTCTGCCATTTTAGTGCAGCCCCTTGATGCAGGGATGAGTGCTCATGCAAGCGCACGCCATGTTGAAAATCCTTACACAGCATTCTCTTGAGCCCATCCTCCTGTCCACACATGCTCTGTAATTATGTTGCGTGTCGCCCTTCTCTGTAGGGATTATGTCCGTGTTGCCGGGCCTGGCGTCTACGTGGGCTGTGCCTATCGTAAGGGGCCTTCAGGGCAGTACAGCAAGGACAACTGCACGTTTTTCATGATAGTGCGCCAGACATAGAACGGAGCAGGGCATGTACTTCTATGGAGGGCTTTTGATAGTATCCCCATGATCATTAAAGTCATTTGTTGCAGTCTTCATGTAAGCATTAGCCAACAGCAAGTATAGGAATGTGCTTGTTGCATTTGCATGCGATTTAAAGCGCTAGACATGAAAATGATTTGAAGGTTTCCACAGGAGACTTTGTCTCAAAACAAATGGCATGTCATGCCTAAAGCCTATCCTAAAGTCCCATCTGATCTTTGCCGAAAGGAAATAAACTGCTGCTGCATCATAGATGGAGCTCAGTGCACTGATGCAAGGTTACAGATTTGCAAGTTTTAAGAATAAGCCATCAGGCAAAATAGTGCGACTGCAAGGCTGCATGTGGAATAAATGCAGAATACCGCAATTGTCTGTTGTAGCACCAACCATACTATGGTTGGTGCTACACCCCCTCTTAGTAAGAGGGGGGGGAAACACATAATTATGCCTGACCCCGCAACAAAGTTTCACCCAGGCGAGCTAATTGATTTGTTAGGAAAAGATAAGGAAAAATGTATGATTAGGCAAGAAATGCAACGAGTTTAAGTTCTTAACGACAGAGCCTGCAAGAAAGAGAAATTGCCCACGTCGCTCCTTATGAAGGGGAGACATACATACAGTGCAAGCACAGGGCATCCCACCGCTGGCTTCAATGGCATGATAGCACTGGGAGGCCAGATCAGGTTACGTAGCTGTTTACAAGCCAGCCCACAAGCTTGATCTTGGTGCTTGTCTGGTCCTGATGCATCCCCATGGCCCTGCGCCAGGGGCTTCCAGGTCGTCCTCATTGTCAGTGTCAATGCTGTCATCTGCCAGTGGTGAAGGGGCTTTTCTTCCCAATTGGCCCCTTTTCCTTAGTTGATGTGAAAAGCTTTTTTGCAGCTTGCGTAGTTTTTTCTTTATTTCTTTCTCTTAAGTCACCTTGCAGCATTGTTGCTCTTGCTGCTTCTGCCTTTCTCAACAGCACAACAAACTCTGCCATTTCATCTTGTTCATCATGGACTTTTCTCTTTGGCTGGCAACGACCAGCAACAAACCAATCAGCCTCATGACCAGGCTGGCGGTTAACCCTAATTTGTAACCTAACCATGACCCTAACTTGTAATCTAACTTGTAACCCTTAGTTGTTGCTCTTGCTGCTTCTGCACTTGCTGGCACTGGAAAAGAGAATCCCTAACAATCATTACGATGTCACAAATTGAGCAGGCGGCGGGGCACCTGCAAAGTTGACTATCACCCTGTTGGTCCGGGGTTCGAACCTCAAGTTAAAAGTTACAAGTTAGGGTTAATTGCCAGCCAGGTCATTAGGCTGATTGATTTCTTGCTGGTCTTTGCCAGCCAAAAAATAGTCCATAATGTCTGAGATGAAATGGCAGAGTTTGTTGTGCCGTTGAGAAAGGAAATCAAAGACAGTCTGACTAGGCGAGGCATGTAAAATAGGAGGTGCCTCCATGGAAAAGGATTGGCAGGAAGGGAAGAAAAGGAACGATTACGTATTTTCTGAGAGAGCACACAAACAAGTTTTGACAGTGAAAAAAGAACATGCACCTCATTTTGAACAGCTGCACAGGAGCACTTGTCACAGTGGCCATTTCCATCGCGCCAGATGGAGGATTCCATCGCGCGAGTATGAGCTCAAGCGAAATCTGCTCACATTCCTTCTCATAAGATGCTTAGGGACTCCCTACGGCCTTGGAGGTCAAGGTGCAGATAGCGACTCGGAGGTGCCACCTCGGAGGTGGCATCAGGGGGGCACCACCATTCCGCCCGCAAGCGCGTGAATCATTCACGATCAGCTTGAAGATATAGGAGGGGACAGGCAAACCAAGAATGATAAGTCACCAGGTTGTTATTGCTTTCCAGAGTGTTTATGTCAGCAATGTCCCTCCACACTTTCCTCATCTTAAACCTCAGGTCAGCAGAGAAATTTGAGTAACGAGCAGGGGGCCCCTGCAAGAAAGCTTGTGTATAAGTATCACAGCCTCGCAATTCCTCAAAGGCGCGCAAAATATCCGAAGCCCAAGATGTTTAAGCCCGAGCCTCAACGGAGGCTTTGACCGGCTAAGCTGCCCCCTTTCGCCATATACAGCCTTGAAGCTTTTCATATCATGCCGAGAGACTGGTGCATCCAAACTAGACTCGCGGCATGACCATAGCTCAACCAACCTCCGGGGCATTATGCAGCATTAATCTGGCACTGTACAAGTTTAAGTTTGACCTTCAGCCAGGTAGTTTGACTGTTCAGGTTGCTGGTGTACACCAGCCATCAAAAAAACATCCGTAACCTCTGAAATTAAACGATAGGAATCATTAGTTTGTTTCTGGAAAAAATTGAAGACATCCTCAGAACAAGCTTGGGAGAAATAAAAAGCTCCAGTCTGATTGACAGTAATTTTGTGTGCCATTGGTAAATTGTGAAACAAGTCTGCAAATTGAAGCCTCAACGAACACATTTGCATGCAAGGGCACAGGAAAAGAGCGTGTTTTTGTCTTGAATTGCCTGCAAGCCACGCTTATCACAGGTACCATCATGATGTTCCCAGCTTTTTGTCTCGACACGCAGCGCATGGGAATGTAACCTGAAACGTGCCACGTTGCACTGTGTTTGCTCGCCTAAATCCAGATGCATATACCTAGGTACAGAAAAAGGCGGTCCATCAACAGTCACCGACCTAAGAGGCAAAGCAACCCAATTATGATATTTTGCAGCCTTGTCCATCTGATCTTCATTGCCTAGCTGGTTTGCCTGGTTCTAGATAATCCTCAATCCACTTTCTCACATCGACAACAAATTCTGACTGTGGGATCGTTTGAAATGTTCTCACGCGATGTTGGAAATCACCGCTCCTTTCCAGCCTGGTTTGAGACCATGAAAAGCATCCAAGAACTCAGCACTCCAGCACTTCTTGTTGACAGTGCTCAACGCAATATCAGCCTTGAGGACTCTGGCAAGAGTGCTACTATTTCTGCACAGCAGAGCATTATAAAATCACACAGGCGCTCGGAACCAATAGAATTGCTAGGGCTCTTGGCCACACTCACGTAACACAGACCATTTGGGAGTGGTGCGCTTTACACCTAAGATACCTTTAAGCAAGCGCGTGTGAACTGTTTGCAGAGGGCAGTCCATCTCAGCTCCTTGCTTCATGTACCTAGTGCCCCATATTTGACTTGCATACATGCTTGTTGGAAGTACATAATTAGTTGGGCTGCGTTTGTGGCTGGTTGCCGGCCCAAGCTGCCCCCAGCAGAGTGCGTGCTCTCCAGCTCAGGGAGCATGTCTTCTGGGGATGCGCTGGAGCGCGCGAGGTCAGAAGAGTCCTGCAGAGACAGCTACCGCAGGGGGTG